>Ga0310691_10000041_pt1 | contig 247375 bp, 236 predicted proteins | sample 176DNAGHGlowgp2_FD_203887 | JGI IMG/M metagenome (GOLD analysis project Ga0310691, IMG submission 203887) | Sheep rumen microbial communities from Palmerston North, Manawatu-Wanganui, New Zealand - 1766 DNA GHGlow gp2 (v2) (version 2) | ecosystem: Host-associated > Mammals > Digestive system...
CAGATTTGAATCCACACCCTCGATTCCGACCTTTGCAAGAATAGATGTCAGCGCAGCAAAAACAGCGGACAGTATTGCAAATATAATCCACATATTCATTTTTTACCTCCACAACTCCCGATTTGTCATTTAATCTTCAGGATTGTTCTTCAGTTTGTCTCTGAGTGACATCGGCGTTTCGTCCTTTATGTATGTTTCCCACACGTTCATTCTGTCCTGTTCATCGATTTCACGGATTACCTTTGCAGGAACGCCGCCTGCGATACAGTTGGGCGGGACGTCACGGGTAACTACGGCTCCCGCGGCAACAATGCTGTTCTCGCCGATTGTTACGCCGCCCGTGATTGTAGCGCTTGAACATATCCAGCAGTTTTTCTTTATTGTTATCGGCTTTGAATACTCCAAGTCGTGCTTTCCGTCGGGATAATCTTTTGGCAGGCGCTCGTCGGCAAGATAGGGGTGCATCGGCGTAGCAAGCGTCACATTTGCGCCAATCCAGACATTGTCCTCAAGCGTAATTGGAGATACGTCCAGAAAAGTGCAGTTATAATTTACAAAACAACCGTAACCTACCTTGATATTTCTTCCGTATTCACAGTAAAACGGAGCGAAAACAAAGAAATCCTTTCCCTTTGAAGAAGGAATCAGTTTTTGCAATGCACGCTGTTTTGAGATATAACGCCAAAGAGGGATTCTGTTGAATCTGTCACAACGCATCATACCGAGTGCGTGATTCTTGATAAGGTCTTTGCTCTGGGCGTTATACAGCTTACCGCTTATCATTCTTTCCCATTCGATATTCGTCTTCTTCATAACTGTTACCTCCGCAAATCCCGATTTGTCTGTTTGATTATAGATTATTGTCGGGCTGTTGACCGTCGTGCGCAAGCCATTTACATTCCGTTAATTCCATATTTGTAAATCTTGCTCTGAATGAAGAATCCTCAGCGCTGCAAGCATAAATTCCGAACCGGATTTCTTTTTTGACATTAAACATATGGCATATTCTCATCTGCTTATATGCTTCTGCGTCAAAGGAGCTTTCAATACAGAAGTCATCTTCTCTTCGGCTGAATCTGAACCATACGGATTTAATGTCTGCGTCGACATCCGTAGAAGCCCAGTCGGAGTAACCGTTATTTGTTACAACGCTGCCGAGTCTTTGTATCCTGCTGTTTTCATATTCCATAGATGCCTTTAACCAGTTATTCTCATCAAGATACATAATGATGCCGCTTTGGTCATAGCGAACCTTTGTATCAAACGCAGTTTTTACAACGAATGAAAAATATTGCCTGTCAGTTTTTAACTGTAAGATTGGCGCATTATCGTTTCTGAAATGATAATATGTTCTCTGCCATAAATCCGTAAAAGGCTCGGTGACGATTTCAACCAGATCCCCGGTGACAATACATTCCTTCGGTTTTCTTATCCAATCCATCGTTCTTGCGTCAATTCTCATTTCTTTCCTCCATAAATCCCGATTTGTCGGGTTCATTATAGCACACGTCCCGCCAAAAGAAAAGCAAGGAATGATTTCACTCCTTGCCCGTAAATCAAAATCTGTCCGTTTTTATAACATATCAATAACGCAGTAGTCTTTACAATTTGTGATTTTACCACGCGTCAGCAAAGCTTTTTGAGCGTCTCGCACAAAGCGGCAGCGTCACCGCTGACGCCGTCGAAATAATAGTCATACACGCCGCCGTCAAACATCCCGTGTTTTTTCTCCAGCATCTGTTCCACAGGCGCAGGCAGATTTCCGTGCATTCTTGCCCTGAAACGCTCTTTAATTGTGTCAATATCCGCGCTTACCAGTATTTTAACCGCACCATCGGGCAACAGATTTATATGCTCGGGTTCTGAGATAACATAGATAATGTTTTCTCCCGACACTGCATTGAGAAGCTTTTCCTTAAACAGAATGACGGCTTCGCTTTCGGATTTGGCCATTCTGAGATAATCCTTGCCTGTAACCACCTTTGCGTCAATGCTTTTTTTAATTTCATCTGCCAGCGTCGATTTTCCGCTGCAATTTTCCCCTATAATACCGATTAACATAAAGCGTTTGCCTCCTTAAACTCCGATTTGTCGGGTTCATTGTATCATACAACACAAGAAAAGTACAGCCACCGATGTTGCTCGGTGGCTGTGTGCTTATGCAAGGTAGTTTATTGCTCATCAGTTTATTCTCTTTTTCATGGTAAGAATATTTTTGCCGTCTTTATATTCGTATGAAACAGCATCCATATTCTTTTTAGTGAGGAAAATGCCAAGTCCGCCGATTTGTCTGTCATCCGCAGAGGCGGTGATATCCGGATCAGCCTTTTCAAGCGGGTTATATGGAACGCCACTGTCCGAAAATACTATCATTACCTCGCTGTTATGGTTTTCAATCGTAACCTCTGCTTTACCGACGCTGTCGCCGTAAGCATAGTTTGCAATATTGACATAGATTTCCTCAACAGCTAAATCAATCTGCATCTGCGCCCTCGCGGTACAGCCGTTTTCCTCCAAAAAGCCGTCGATAAATTCATTAACTGCGTTAAGGTTTTCAATTGTCGCATCAACAATAAGCGATTTCACTTTTTCTTTCTCTTTAAGCTCAAGACACATCATTGTTAGATCGTCAAATTGCGGAGCGTCGCCTACAAAGGAATTAACCTCTTCGTTAATGCCGTCCAGTACGCCCTTCGGATTTTTTTCCTTATACCGGTTAAGCGCTTTAAGCATTCGCTCCAAAGCGAACATATTATTATCCTTGTCGGTTGCCTCGGGCACACCGTCAGTATAAAGAAATAGCTTGTCGCCACTGTTGAGCTGAATTTCAAAGTCCTTATACTTGATTCCGCCCATTGCTCCGACAACTAAACCATGCTTGTTTTTAACGATTTCAAATTCGCCGTTTTTACGGTAAACGGCAGGGTCGTCATGACCGGCATTTGCAGCAATAATCCTGCCTGTTGATATTTCAAGAATACCAAGCCAAACGGTTACAAACATATCCGCCTTATTATGCTCACAGATATTGTCATTAACAAAGGTCAGAATTTCAGCAGGAGTGCCGCCCATATGAGTTCTGTCACTGATGAGAATGTTCGTAACCATCATAAACAGAGCTGCAGGAATACCCTTTCCGGAAACATCCGCCATGACCATTGCCAGATGGTCATCGTCAACAAGGAAGAAGTTATAGAAGTCTCCGCCAACCTCCTTTGCGGGAGTCATTGAGGCGTATATATCAAACTCCTTTCTTGCAGGAAAGGCAGGGAAAATATTCGGAATAGAATTTTCCTGAATGGTTTTCGCAATATCAAGCTCTGATTGCATTCGGCCTTTCTCGACAACAAGACCTCTTTGCTTTTCGGTATATGATATTATTGTTACCATCAGAGCGAAGCCTACCGCATTTATAAGTATAAACGGAACCGCAATTTGTTTAACTATATCGAAGGCCGTCTCATAGGGTTTAACCATAATAAGAACGATACTCAGGTGAAACGCCTCTAAAACATCTCCAAGCAAAAAAGCAATGTACGGCTTTTTTAATAACTCATGCCATTTCAGAGATAAAAGACCGCTTATAAGACCTATACAGCAAGTTGCAACAACACACGCATTGGCAGTTACACCGCCAAGCAAAAATCTGTGAAATCCTGCTATGAATCCTGCGATAATACCGCCTAACGGTCCGCTGACAAAACCCGCAAGCATGGGGCCGATATCCCTTACGGAAACTACAGCGCCGTTTAGATTAAAGCCGGAAATATTGCCGTAAATACCGAACAGTCCTCCGAGAACACCGAAAAATACAGAATACTTCCATTTTTTATCTGTATTGAAAAACTTCGACAGCGTATCACTGCCTCCGATAAATGCAGCAACAAGCAGAATAACTGCCAAAGTTCCTATTAATTTTGTAAACATATTATCCATTTAATTAAATCCGTCCTATTCAATGTGCAGTATATCGGAAAAGCCCGTCATTTCAAATATTTCCATAACAGTACTCTGAACATTTCTAATCAACATTGTACCCTGCGTGTTCATCTTTTTCTGCGCCTTAAGAATAACACGAAGTCCGGCAGATGAAGTGTAATCCATATCCTTTAAGTCAAGAATAAGCTCGGTTACGCCGTCGGTATTTTCTTCAATAAATTTTTCAAGCTCGGGAGCAGTTGCCGTATCAACTCTGCCCGATATAAATACAGTAAGTGAATTTGCGTTTCTCTCATTAGTTATTTGCATATTACTTCCTCCTTATGTCCTGCTGAAAGCGTATTTTTTTGTGATTTAATTATGCACTCAGCGTTACTCAATTGTTAATATATCGGAAAATCCCGTAATTTCAAATATTTCCATAACGTCGCTCTGAACGTTCTTTACCTTCATTGAGCCCTGTTTACTCATCATTTTCAAAGCAGAAAGCAATACCCTGAGCCCTGCTGAGGAAATGTAATCAAGTTCCGTTAAATCAAAAATAAGGTTCTCGGTTCCTTCAACGCCGGCATTTACTTCCGCTTCAAGTTCAGGCGCAGTAGAAGTGTCCAGTCTGCCTGATAATACAAGCGTTACATTTTTACCTTCCGATTTTTTCTCAACATTAAACATCTATTAGTTCTCCTTTGTATATTATTCGTCTTCCTTTAAGTGAACTTTCCAGCCGGTATCGATTTTCTTTTTCACCTTATCCATCGTATCCTTATCCAAATCAGGCCAGTCAACTACCGTTGAAGCATGGTCCTTGACTAAATGCGCTTTTTCCGCACACAAAGCAAGCGGAGTGTCGGCAAGAGAATCGGAATAAAAATTGTCAATCACGGGAAATCCGTGGTCAAAAATATACCTCGCTTTCTCCTTTGCATACATAAGATTATTCATAAAAACGCCGTACTCACGGTCAAATTCAGTCGCCATATAATTTACGCCGAGTCTTTTTGCAATAGGTCCGATAATGCAATCGGGAGAAGCGCTGATTATGAGGTCGTCCGGGCTCTTCTGAGCAAGATACCATTCGGATATTCTGCACTCGTATTTATCCCAGTACTTTTCAATCTGCTCATCAAAATCATCTATCATCGTCAGATAACTGAACATCTTACGCTGAAGCCGGCAGTTCGGTATCTTTCCTCTTTTATGTTGGATTATACTTTTAAGCAATCCCGGGAAAAATGTAAACCACAGCTTCGGGTGGCGTTTCATACACCAGAGCGCAAAGCCTACCGAGCAATCTGAATAAAAAATAGTTCCGTCAAAATCATATACGTTCATTTTATTTGCCTCTTTGTTTTGATGTGACTTATCAAAGAGATTATACAACAATCTTCGTTTTTTGTAAACGTAATAATTTAATAAATTACTTAAATACCCGCTTTGTCGGTGCTATTGTCATCATACTGCAACTCAAAACAAAAGCAAGGAATGATTTCACTGCTTACCGTTTTTATTATGTATGATTGGCATTGACTTTTATAACATAAAGTGATATTATAGTTAGCAGAGACTAACTGAATATTCGAGGTCATTATCAGATGACTTTATTTTTTGACTTGTCGGTTAGCCGTTGCTAACTCATATTTGCGTTGAAAGAGAGGTGCGGTATATGTGGCTTGATGTTTTTGAGGGGCTTTCCATCCCCTTTTTGGGAACGGTGCTCGGTTCGGCATGTGTTTTCTTTATGAAAAAGGAATTGAGCCGCAATATTCAGCGTGCGCTGACGGGTTTTGCAGGCGGAGTAATGGTCGCCGCTTCAATCTGGAGCTTGCTCATACCTGCCATGAGTTTAAGCGAAAACAAAGGTCGGCTTGCATTCCTGCCCGCATTTATCGGATTCTGGCTCGGAATACTGTTTCTGCTTTTACTTGACAGGGTTATTCCCCATCTGCACATGTATGCCGATAAGGCAGAAGGACCTAAAAGCCGTGCGGCAAAGACCACAATGATGGTGCTTGCGGTTACCCTTCACAATATTCCCGAGGGTATGGCTGTCGGCGTTGTGTATGCAGGACTTCTTTCGGGCTCTGCCGAAATCACGGCAGGCGGCGCGCTGGCGCTGTCTCTGGGTATTGCCATACAGAACTTCCCCGAGGGCGCAATTATATCAATGCCGCTTCACGCAGAGGGCAAATCAAAACTTAAATCATTCGGTCTGGGTGCACTGTCGGGCGCAGTTGAACCGATAGGCGCGCTTCTGACTGTACTGTTTGCAGGTCTGCTTGTTCCAGCTATGCCATATCTTCTCGCCTTTGCGGCAGGCGCAATGATTTATGTCGTTGTCGAGGAGCTTATCCCCGAGATGTCGGCAGGCGAACACTCAAATATCGGCGTTGTGATGTTCGCATTCGGATTTACGGTAATGATGGCGCTTGACGTAGCGCTCGGTTAATAAAGGAGTAATAATATGAATAAGATTACGGTTAAAATTGACGGAATGATGTGCGGTATGTGCGAGGCGCATATCTGCGACACAATAAGGCGTGAATTCCCCGATGCGAAAAAGGTTTCGGCATCAAGGAAAAAGAAAGAAGCAACGTTTCTTATTGACTCGCCCGTTGATGAAGCAAAGCTGAAAAAGGCAATAGACGATACCGGTTATACTTTTGTTTCGCTCACAAGCGAGGAATACAAAAAGCGCGGCTTACCGTTTCGGCGCATATAACGGCGTACAAAACCGTTTTATGCTCCGGCAATTCTTTTTATACGCTTTCTTCTGATGTTCTGCATTTACAAGGCGTTTGACATTATCTGCTTTGACTGGCTTCTGTTAACGAAAAGCCGTTTCTTTCAGCATTACTATCCCGAAATTGAGGGATGTAAAAGTCTTGAAAAGTTCGGTTTCAACAGAAAATCACAGGCAATAAAACTTTTGGTTTTCCCGCTTGTTGCTTTGCTTTTTGCATGACTTTGCACTTTTTTTGTAAGATAATAGCGCGAGTAAAAAACAAAAGCGCAAATGAAAATCCCCGAGGAATCGGGGATTAATCTTTTCAAAGTCTTTTTTATTGTTCTGTGTAAAGATTTACACTATGCATGAAGAAATGTTTTTTTGCAATAGCCATCTGATGCCTGTCTATTATTTTGTAAAAAACATTTGCTCTGAATTTCAGAATTTTTCAGCCTTCTTTTTTCTTTGTGCCCGTTTTCTGCGTCGCTGTTCACGGTTATCCGCCTCCGAGGCGAATACCTCAACGGCGGCGTCCGTCATATCCTCATCCCACACCGTTCCGCTTATCATAGTTTCAGCCCACGGACAAAGCTTTTTGTAATCCGTGTCCAGAATAACCGTATAGGGCGGTCCGCACCGGTCGTCGACAGCCATATACAAATGCCTTCCTTCGCTTATAAGCGAAGAAGGATATTCGACGTCGGGATCGTCAACACGCTCGTATATTTCTTTTGTGATTTCATATAAATCATGGTTCGGTCCGCCGCCTGTTTCCGCCGTGTAAAGTCCTGTTTCGGGGTCGTAGCAGCAACGCCAGCCGATTCCTTTTTTGAACTCCATAAATCTCCCCTCCTGTTCACCGGGTCGGTCAAATATATAATATATTGTATAAACTCAAATCTTTTATTGTTTATCTTCGTTCAGCTTCTCATTAAGCCAGCGCTCAAATTCGCGAAAATTATCGGGAAAGTTTTCCGAGCCGTCGGCGCTGAGCGTCTGACCGCCGTTGAGCCTTGCAGTCAGGCTGAACATTCTTCCGTCAAGCACGCCCTTTGGATGCTTTCCGTGAAAGCCGTTCCATCTGATAAAATTAAAACTGTTCAGTGCGTCAATAACGGTTTGAGTATTGCATACGGCTCTCTTTTCAAGCACTCTTTCGTCATGAGCGTCAATGTACCTGACAGTATAATATGAAATCTCAGCCTGCCCGCCGTTGACAATTATCTCGTACTCCTCAGAGCCTCGCATTCCGCTTATGCGAAGATTTAAAAATTCTATGTCGGTAACCTTCTTTCCGGGTTTCCTGTCATTTCCGTTTTTCTGGCCGTGAAAAATCATAAAACACACCCCCGCTGTAATAATCAGAATTACGGATATGCCCATAACGGTAAAAAACATCGGTTTTTTAACACATTGTTTTCCCATATCCAAACTCCTTTGAAGAAGCGATTATACTGTCATTATACCATACCTGTTGCCAAAATAAAAGCAAAGCCGCTTTTTTGTGCGTTATTGCATAATTGAAATAAATACTGCGGTGTTGTATAATGATGCTAAAGCATTTTTCAGGAAGGTGCAACAAATGAATTTTAAAGCTCCCGCAACGCCTCCCGCGCTTCATTACCGTCCGGCAAAGGGTTGGATAAACGACCCGAACGGGTTGGTTTGGTTTCAGGGGTACTATCACATCTTTTATCAGCACTCGCCGAACTTTGAAACGCCGTGGCATGAAAGCATGCATTGGGGACACGCAAGAACAAAGGACTTCATCCGTTTTGAAGAGCTGCCTGTCGCGCTTTTCCCCGACCGACCGTACGACAAAGACGGCTGTTGGTCCGGCACTGCCGTAGTAAAGGACGATGTGCTTTATCTGTTTTATGCGTGCGTAAAAGGAGAAACGCAGGCAGTCGCTGTGGCGTATTCAACGGACGGCGTTCATTTTGAAAAATATGACGGCAATCCGGTGATTGAAACATTTCCTCCGGAAGGTTCGCCGGATTTTCGCGATCCCGCCGTATGCTACAGCGAGGGAAAGTATTGGTGCGTTATGGCTTCGGGAAACCGTGAAAAGCAAACAGCCGTTTTACTGCTTTATGAAAGCGAGGACCTTTTCCATTGGCAGTACCGCGCAGTGTTGCGCGAATGGGAAAACGCAAGGTTCGCGGAATGCCCGTCGTTTTTACCGTTCGGAGAAAAATATCTTTTATCCGCTTCAGTATGCCGTGAGGACTCTCACAGCTTTTCCATAGCTGTAGGTTCGTTTAAAAACGGCAAATTCATCTCCGAAGTTACGGGAGAGGTCGATAAAGGTCCCGACCAGTATGCGGGGCAGATATTCCGTGATCCGAAGGGACGCGCGATTCTGATTTCATGGATTCCGGGGTGGGCGTACGCAGGATACCGTAAACGGGATATAGGCTGTATGTCTGTACCTCGTGAAGTCACTCTGAAGGACGGAAAACTACGCGCCTTTCCGGTTGAAGAGGTGCGGCAGTTTTTAAAAGATGACGATCCGGCGATCATACGAACGGAAAACGGTCTTCGCATAAGCAGAAAAGGAAGGAACGACATCGTCTGTCATGGCGAATTCAAAAAGCTTTCCTGCATAAGGGACAACGATTTCCTTGAAGTCTTTGTCAACGACGGCGAAGAAGTATATACCGTGTTGTTGTAATCAGTTTTTTTATCGCAGGTAAACAGGCAGTGCCGGATGCACTGCCTGTAATTAATTATTTAATACTTTTTAATATGACCGGTCGGTATCCCGATTTGCCGCAAAATCAACGGTCCTTTCTTTTTGTTTTTTTCAGATTCCTGTTTGCAGGGTTATTGATTATTTTGATAAAGAATAAATTTTTTAACGATAATCGTAAAAAAATACTTGACAAGCGTAAAAATTGTGATATAATCAAATTAACGATAAACGTTAAATTTTTAATTTTTGGAGGAATTATCATGAACAATTCAGGTATCAAAAAAATCAATACGGCGGGCACAGTAGGTTATGTTATTTCAATACTGCTGTCCGTTGCGGTAATCGCATGTATGGTATTTACGGGCATCGCCGCTGCAGGCGCCGTTGCAATTTCAAAGGAAGACGTCAACGTTTTGGTTGCAACAGATATTGATATCGATTCAAAAGGCAATATTCTTAATAAGCTTGACCGATTTATCAAGGTCGGCGACATCGAAAAGCTCAGCGAACTCGCAAAAGACGGCGCAAACGTCAATGTCAGCGACCGGAACATTTCCGAAATCAAAGTTTCCATGCAGGGGAATTCAATGAAAATAAACGCAAAGACAAACGAAATTCATTTCAGCGCAACGAAAATCTTTGTCGCACTCATTTTCACCTTCGTATGGCTCGGCATTACAGCGGTTTGCGTTCATATGCTCACAAGACTTATGAAAGCTCTTAAAAAATGCGAAACGCCGTTTTCGCAGGACGTCATAAAGAGGATGACCCGCTTTGCGTACTGGCTTGTCCCCGCAGTTGTTTTCAGTATGATTAACAAGTGCGTCTGGTCGGGAATTTTCAGCAATAGCTATAGCTTCACCCTTGACATCGGCAGCGTTCTTCTTGTAGCGGTCATTTATCTTCTTGTAATTATATTCAGGCACGGCGCGCTTCTTCAGCGCGAAAGCGACGAAACGCTCTGAGAGGTGATAGCATGGGTAGAATAATTTTAAGACTTGACCGTGTTATGGCTGACAGGAAAATAAGTCTGAACGAGCTGTCGGAAAAGGTCGGAGTGGCTAATGTTAATCTTTCAAAACTTAAAAACGGGCATGTAAGCGCAATAAGATTCTCGACGCTTATCGCCTTGTGCGAAGCGCTTAACTGTCAGCCGGGCGACATTCTGGAATATGAACCGTAAAGGGGTACAGGTATGATTCTGACTACCGAAAGGCTGATTTTACGTCCCTGGGAGGACAGCGACGCGAAAAATCTTTTTAAATACGCAAAAGACCCTGAAGTCGGTCCGGTTGCAGGCTGGACGCCTCACCGTGACGTTGAAGAGAGCAGGCGGATTATCCGTACGGTGCTTAACGGCAAAGAATCGTATGCCGTGTGTCTTAAAAAAGACAACAAGCCCATAGGCGCAATTGAGCTTATGTTAAACTCAGGCGCATCCGTTCCGAAATCCGACGGCGAGTGCGAACTCGGCTTCTGGCTGGGAAAACCGTTCTGGGGAAAAGGAATAATCCCCGAAGCTTCAAAAGAACTCTTGCGCCGCGCTTTTGAAGATTTGAAAATGGAAAAGGTCTGGTGCGCCTATTACGACGGAAACGCAAAATCAAAAAGAACGCAGGAAAAACTGGGTTTTGAATTTTGCTTTACAAAAGAAAACGTGTTTGTTCACCTTATGAACGAATACCGCACCGAGCATATCAACTGCATGACCAAAGAGCAGTGGCTTAAAATCAGATAATAAAAATTCCCGTTGCATTTTCAGTGCAACGGGAATTCTGTTTAATGAAAATCAGTCAAGCTTAATAATGGGATAATCCTTGTCCAGAGTGCAGAAATAGAGTTTATCACCATCAACATGGAAATATTCAAACTCGTAGTCCGGATCTATTTCCGATTTTGACTCCTCACCCGTGTCAGGGTTTATGTCTATTCCGTCCGTCCAGTGAATTTCAATAATATTCTTTTCAACTGTTCTGTAAGTACCGTACTGTTCCCAGCCGATTGCTCCCGAAGTGACCTTACCGTCCTTTGTAAAACTGATACCGTACTCTGACGCTCCATATCCGTAAGTGCCATCAAGGACAATATCGTCAAATTCTTTTTCGCTCTCCTGAGAAGGAACTGCCTGCGGAATCTCAACCGTATCGGGGGTTTCGGGGTCAAGCTGCGTATCAGTTTCGTCATCATCAGGGAGCACAGGTTCTGCTGCTGCTGAAGAATTCATACGGTCGATTATTGCCTCGAACGGTTCAAACTTTTTAAGCTTTTTTTCCAATCTTTTAACCTTTCTCTCCTGCTCACCGGCATTGATGCCGAATATCGCGGCGACAACGCCGACACCGATAAGCGCAACGGAAAGAACTGCAATAACAACTATAAAAGCTACGTTTTTCTTCCCTGAATTCGGATTCATTTTTATCCCTCTCCTTTAATAATCAGTAAATCGGCATCTGCTGAAAATCGGGAGCAGGCTGAATATCATACAGATATTTCTTTACCAGAATTGCCGATATAATCAATCCCGCTGTATTGCAACCCGAAGCGCAAGCCATAATGAAATTGCCGTTTGAAAGATTTGAAAGCATTGAAATTCCGGCAAATACCGCAAAAACAATCAGCCATGCAAACGTTGCTCTTTGCTTTTTGATTTCGACTCTGTTGAATACAATGGATTCGTAATCGGATTTAATGAGCTTGTGGAAATTGCCGATTGAAAAATGGGTAATAACAAAAATCAGAATTGCCGTAATTACAAAAATTGCGAACAGAATCCAGCCGAGATAACCCATAAACTGTGAAAGTTCTGCGTCAAGGCTGAATCTTTCGAAAGCGCGGATTGCTTCCTGAACGTCGGGGTCGTCGGTTTTTTCGATTATGTCGTTAAAATCGCCTGAAGTCATCGACTTAAAAACATTTGACATCGCCGCAAACAAAACGCCGCATACAGCCATAATAACGGCAACGACATAAAAAATAACTTTATTGGCAAAAACAACGCCGCCTACCCAGTGAATAGGCTTCGGATCAAGGACTTCGTTGCGTCCCTTCGAAAAACCGATCCACAGGAAAATCGAAGCAAGAACAGTCAGAAGCGGAAAACCGGAAATTTCACCCGCAACGGAGAAAATACAGCTTGCCGTAAAGAGAATGCAAATCGCAAGATAGAGCTTATCTCTTAAAAGAAAATGAGTCTGAACGAGAACAGGATTTACAGCAGGAGCAACCGGCGCGAACTGAGGAGCCTGCGCCTCGGGAGCGTTCTGCTCATAAACGGAAGCGTAGCTCTGACCTGCCGGAGCAGCCGGAGCAGCCGGAGCAGCCGGAGCAGCCGCGTTAATTACCGGCTCGCTGACATTACCCGGTTTTGCGGGAGCTCCGCAAACGGGACACTGGGCGAGACTGTCGTCAAATTCACTCGCGCAAAAATCACAACGCATAATAATTACCTCTTTTCAGAATGATTTATTGTAAACTTACCATTTAATTATAACATTCAAGACTGCCTTAGTCAACAAAAACACCCGTTGTTCAGATGTTATCAATGATATATCTGTTGTCCCGAAGCCACTTTCTTTTTTCCCTGTAATCAGGTATGTATTTTTTAACCTCTTCCCAGAAAGCGGAAGAGTGATTCATGTGCTTTATATGGCAAAGCTCGTGAACAATTACATAATCGATAACGTCAACGGGACACATAATGAGATAAAACGAAAAGTTGATTCTTCTTTCCCTGCTGCATGAACCCCATCTCGTTTTTGCCGACGACACCTTCACGCTTGACGGAACAAGCGAGGAAAGAGAAGAAAAATACTCCGTCCGCTCCGTAAAATAGTTAAGCGCTATCCTTTTCAGTGTTTTTTCAAGCTCTTTTTCGGGATTGGTTTTCGGCAAATAAATAACTCTTTCTTCAATCTCGCAAGCGCTCACTTCTGACATTCTAATTGTAAAAACTTTGCCGAGAAGTAAAAATTTACCGTTATCAAAAACTCCGAAATCCGAAAATGCCTCACTGTTCTTGCGTATTCTTTCTTTCTGTCTGTTAATCCAGCCCTGATTTTCTATTAAAAATTCCTCAATTCTTTTATCACTGCAGGAATAAGGCGCGCGAACAGTAACCCTGCCGTCTTTATCCACAGACAGAGAAAGAGTTTTACGTTTTGATTTAATTACTTTATCTGCTTTAATCATAATTAAATTATATAATGAAAACCGTATTTTTCAAGTGAGCTTTAAACTGATATATTCAACAAATTATCTTTAATTAATTTGTGAGAACCTCCAAAGTTGGATTTCAAATAGTTACAAATCGGATAAAATATGGTAGAATACCCGTAATATTCAGAATTAATATACCCAAGGAGGTATTTCTATGGAATTCTTGACAAAGGATTATTCTTTCCCGTCAAAATCCGGATTGTGCGATATTTTTGCTCAGTCCGTCGCTCCCATGGACTACGGCAAATTAAAGGGCGTTGTCCAGATAGCTCACGGCATGGCTGAACACGGCGGCAGATACGGCGAATTCGCCGCAAAGCTCTGTCAGGCAGGCTACGCCGTTTTTATCAATGACCATGTCGGACACGGCAAAAGTGTTTCGAGTGACGAAATGCTCGGTTATTTCGGAAAGAAAAACGGCTATATGAATTTTGTCGACGACTGTAAACAGCTGACCGACATCGCAAAAAGCGAATACAAGGGGCTTCCGTTCTTCTTCTTCGGTCACAGTATGGGCTCTTTTGTTGCAAGGGAATACACCGCCCACTTCGGAAATGAAATTGACGGCGCAGTTTACTGCGGCACAAGCGGACCGAATCCCGGCGCTTCCGTCGGCGGAACTCTTGCCAATATGATAGCAAAAAGAAAGGGCGAAATGTATCGCTCGGAATTCATTAATAATATTGCTTTCGGTTCATACAACAAAAAAACCGAAAAGAAAACTCCGTTCGACTGGCTTACAAAGGATGAAGAAGTTGTTAAAAAATATATTGACGACAAATACTGCGGTTTCCTTTTCACCGCTACGGGATACAGAGATTTATTCAATCTTCTCTCCTCGGTTTCTGCAAAGACCTGGTACAAAAAAGTTCCCGTCGATTTACCGATTCTTCTTATGGCGGGCGAAGATGACCCCGTCGGAGCTTACGGCAAGGGCGTTAATCAGGTTTTCAAGACTCTTAAGGAAACAAAGCATAAAAATGTTACCTTAAATCTCTATCCGGGCGACAGGCACGAAATTCACAACGAGCTTGACAAGGAAAAGGTTATCGGCGACCTTATTGCGTGGCTTGATTCAATTGTCAGCGAAAGCGGAAACAAGGAGCCTTCAAGCGTAATTGATCAGGCGGCTCAGGAGATTAATTCAAAGCTTGACGAAGCCGTCGAAAAGACCAAGGAGTCAATTACCGAGGCTGTCGAAAGCACCAGCACGGCAGTTGAACAGATTGTTCAGGATTCAAACATCAAGGCTTTGGAAGACGCTGAAAAAATCAATGTTGAAGACAAGCTTATAGAAGAAACAGCGGAACCTCAGACAGTTGAGGAAATCGTTGCGGAAGAAAAGGCAGGGGAATAATATGGCAAGCTATACATTTACACCCCACGGAGTCTGCTCGGTACAGATTAATTTTGACATTGAGGACGGAAAGCTGCATAACGTTTCTTTTCTGGGCGGATGCAACGGAAACCTCAAGGCGATTTCAAAGCTGCTTGAGGGAACGCAGGCTGAAAAGGCGGTCAGCATTCTTAAGGGAAATCAGTGCGGGAACAAAGGAACCTCCTGCGCCGACCAGTTTGCAATTGCCGTTGAACAGGCTCTTGAAGAAGAATAATAAAAGAAAAACGAGGCGGTTTAAAATCCGCCTCGTTTAATTATTTGCATTTATACTTTCCAGACGAATTTAAGCATCGTGCCGTAATCGTCCTCAATTAAAAGACTGTTGCCGTCTATTTCATATTTATAAACATGTTCTTTTGAATTGCCGTCAAAAACAATTGTAACCGTATCGCCGTTATCGGTATAGGTGAACGTCTTAATATCGGTTCCGAGAGTGTAAGAGCCCGTGGAATCGGAATTGAATGAATAGTAACATTCCGTATCCGTTTCCCCTACCCAGATTCCGATTAACTCGCCGTTGCTTTTCTTTTCGGTATTGACTGCGGTTTCAAACTGTTCGGCTCCGTTGGTCGCCCAGGTTGCCGTAGTCTGGGTTTCGAGTTCGGCTTCCTTTTTATTTTTTTTAACTATAAGCACGGTTACTACAGTTGCAACAACCGCAATAATAATTACTGCAATAATAATTCTTTTTTTCATTTTTTTCACCGTTCCAAGTTGATTTTATGGAATTATTATATAGTAACGGATATTGATTGTCAAATAATCCGGAGTCTGCTGCCCGAATGGTCGATTTGTAATAAAAAATTTTTCTTACAAATCAATTTTATTATATATTTTACTATTGATATTTATGCCGACAAGGTTGTATAATACTTTCGGTAATTTTTTATCAATAAAATAAAGGAGTTCGCATTTATGATTAACTATTCAAATGAAGTTAAAGAAATGTGCTGCGTTAAAAAAGGTCCTCATCACGGACCCGCGCCGATTCCTGAAGAAGGTAAATGGATTGAAGCAAAACAGATTACCGATATTTCAGGCTATACTCACGGCGTTGGCTGGTGCGCACCTCAGCAGGGCGCATGCAAGCTTTCACTTAACGTAAAAGACGGCATTATTGAAGAGGCTCTGGTTGAAACAATCGGTTGTTCGGGCATGACCCATTCGGCTGCCATGGCTGCTGAAATTCTTCCCGGCAAAACGGTTCTTGAAGCTCTCAACACAGACCTTGTCTGCGACGCTATCAACACCGCTATGAGAGAGCTTTTCCTCCAGATTGTCTATGGCAGAACCCAGTCCGCTTTTTCGGATGACGGTCTTGTTGTCGGCGCCGGCATGGAAGACCTCGGCAAAGGTTTCCGTTCAATGGTCGGCACAATGTACGGCACAAAGGCAAAGGGAGTACGTTACCTCGAAATGACAGAGGGCTATTGCACAAGAATGGCTCTTGACGAAAACGACGAGGTTATCGGTTATGAATTCGTTTCACTCGGCAAGATGACAGACTTTATTAAAAAGGGTATGTCGCCCAACGAAGCTTATGAAAAGTCAAAGGGCACTTACGGCAGATTCGCTGACGCCGTTAAGTACATTGACCCGAGAAAAGAATAAGAAGAGGAGGAATTACTAATGGCACAGTTTGAAGGTTACGAAAGACGTGAGGCTAAAATCCTCGAAACCCTGAAAAAGTACGGTATCTCCTCTATCGACGAGTGCAAGGATATTTGTGCTTCCAAGGGCATTGACCCCTATACAATTGTTCAGGAAACTCAGCCCATCTGCTTTGAAAACGCTAAGTGGGCGTATACGGTCGGCGCAGCTATCGCAATAAAGAGCGGCTGCACAAAGGCTGCCGACGCCGCTGCTGCAATCGGCATCGGTCTTCAGTCATTCTGCATCCCCGGTTCCGTTGCGGAAAACCGTAAAGTAGGTCTCGGACACGGAAATCTCGGCAAGATGCTTCTTTCGGAAGAAACCGAGTGCTTCTGCTTTTTAGCAGGTCACGAGAGCTTTGCCGCCGCAGAAGGCGCAATCAAAATTGCTCTTAACGCCAACAAAGTCCGTGAAAAGAATTTAAGAGTTATCCTTAACGGTCTTGGCAAGGACGCCGCTTATATTATTTCAAGAATCAACGGCTTCACATACTGCGAAACGGAGTTTGACCCCTATTCGGAAACAGTTACCGTTACAAAGCAGATTCCCTTCTCGGAAGGTCCGAGAGCTGACGTTAAGTGCTACGGCGCTGACAACGTTCCCGAAGGCGTTGCAATTATGAAGCTTGAAAACGTCGGCGTTTCCATTACCGGTAACTCCACAAACCCGACGCGTTTCCAGCATCCCGTTGCAGGCACTTACAAGAAATGGTGCGTTGAAAACGGCGTTAACTATTTCTCCGTTGCTTCCGGCGGCGGCACAGGCAGAACGCTCCACCCCGACAATATGGCTGCAGGTCCGTCAAGCTACGGCATGACAGACACAATGGGCAGAATGCACTCTGACGCTCAGTTTGCAGGCTCGTCCTCAGTTCCCGCTCACGTTGAAATGATGGGACTTATCGGAATGGGCAACAACCCCATGGTCGGCGCTACGGTTGCAGTTGCAGTCGCAGTTGAAGAGGCTATGAAATAATTATTATTCCGTTATAAAACAAAACCGTCAGATGAATTCATCTGACGGTTTTTTATTATCGTTTTCTCTTTTATTCTCAGTTGGACGGATAATTTTCATTTCTGTATTCTGCAAGATAATTGAAATTCTCTTTTTCCAGCTTGCTGAAGTGTTTCATGGTTTCCTCATGGGTGTCATATTTGGGATTGTAATAAGGCATCTGACTAAAATAAGCGCGAAGCTCTTCATCCTTAAATTCATACCCGTTATGTGCAAGAATCGAGTTTATAAGCGCCTGAATTTCGTCCCTGCTCAATGTATCGAGATAACTTTCTCCGCCCATATCGCGTTCAATCGAAAGTCTGTTGAGGAAGTATTCGTCATCGTCATATTCCGGCGTCTGAGTCTGAGTCGGCTTTTCGGTTACGGGCTCGGCAGGTTTTTGAGTTGTCGTTTCTGTCTGCGAATAAGCCCCTTCTTCTTCGCCCGCGTGCATCTCGTCATACTCATCGGCAATTACCGGAGCGACGTCAACGCCGGGATCGTGGGTATTTTTTCCGCTGTACTGGGCTACGCCGTAAAATACATTATTATTTTCGTCGCAGTAGAGAAGAAAAACTTCTCCGTTGGAACGGAATGAGTTCTCTGTGCTGACGTTTGCGGATTCGTCGTCGTAATATGACTTATAATCGTTAATGTTCAGTTCAATAATATCTCCGTTGTATTCGTATTTTCCTTCCGCTTCAACCTGCCATTTTTCCGAGCCGTATTTTGTTGTATAGATAATCTTGCAGTTTTTAAGCTTGCCGAGTTTAACTTCTACGGTTACATAATCCCATTCCCCGCTGTAATCATATTCAGTTACGGACAGGTTTGTTTCAAGGTCATCCCTGTCAAGCTTTTCGTCAAATTTAAGGTTGTTGTTTATAAGATAATCTTCATAACCGGTATAAACCGTCCTGTCGGCAGTTTCGCAAAATCTGCTGTTTTTTTCTTGGAACAACAGGTCATATTTTTGATTATCGGTAATGTAGGTTTCATAATTGCTGACAATAATTTTATCATCGGTTGCCTTTATATCGCCATAAATACCGTTATTATAATCCATCGTTCCTTTTTCGCCGGACGAATTCAGATAAACGGAAATCATCGGCGAATTAACATAAGCTCTTCTGAAAGTGTTTCTGTCGTATGCGTAAGTGAGAACGTCAAAACCGTGATAAGTATATTCGCCGTCTTTAATCTTTTTGCTTCCGGAAGAAGTAAAAACAAGAATCAGAACAACAGCGATAATAAGCGGGATAACTGCCGCAAGGGTAATAATCAAAGCCTTTTTGCCGGAGCCTGTTTTTTTGTTATTCTGCCCGACATACGAATAATCTCCGTCCGCGGTGACAAAACTGCTGTCGCTGAAATATATAGTATTTTCACCGTAGTCCGAACTTTCCGAAAAAACGGTTCCGCCGCAAATTCTGCAGAACGACTCACTGTCATTGCACACCGCGCCGCACCTGCTGCAGATTTTTTCGCCCATAATATCTCTCCGTTCGTTAATTATTAACTGATATAAACTGATTTTATCAAATCGTGTTTTTTGTGTCAAGAAAAAGGTGTTTTCTGCAAGAACGGATTTGAAAATATTGTAACATTGTGATAAAATTATTCCCGAGGTGTGAAATATGAATGAAAAAATAAGACCTGTTTATAAAAACAAGCTATTCGGAATTTTGCTTTTGCTCATCGCTCTTATGGGAACTGCTGTTATTATAATGAGGGTCGCTTTCTATGAATTCGAATACGTCCCTGGTTATTATGAAATTGACTACGGCAGATTCAACTTCTTTTCTTTTTTCACCGTTCAGTCAAATATTTACGTCAGCTTTTATCTTTTCTGTGTCGCATTCGCGGCATTTGGAAACGACAGAGCGAAAAAAATCGCTTTTAACCCGATGGTAAGGCTGACTGTAACTACATATATTCTTGTCACGGGCGCAGTTTATTGTGCAGGTATACCGATGGGTATGACTCCTCCCCTTTCATGGGATAATTTCCAGCACGCAATGCTCGGTACGGTTCAGGTTTTCCATCATATGGTTATGCCGCCGTTTGTTTTCGTTCTGTTTCTTATTCCTCCGACAGAAAGGAAAATCGAAAAGAAAAAGCTTCCCCTTGTCGGGATTTATCCGCTTGTATATTCAATTTTTTCAATTATTCGCGGCGCATTTTCAAACCCGGAGTTTTATCCTTATCCGTTCTACAGACCGGATTTCTTCTGGAATATGCTCTTAAAAGGTCACGAAATGAATACTGTCGCAGCGTATTTTCTTATGCTTCCGATGCTTTTTATCGGGATAAGTCTGTTCGTTCTTATAGCCTGTGTTCTCAGGCTTGTTCACAACAAACTGTGTCAGCGTATAAAATAATACTTTCGTTTTAAAATGAGATTAAGACGCGTCTGTCTTAATCTCTTTTTTTGTTGACAGTAAAGTCGGTTTATTGTAATATTATTTTGGTTGATTCTATAAGGAGTTGATACGGTGGAAAGGATTATTACAAGTCAGATGCGCTTTATTGACGAAAGCGGCAGAACAAGGATTTTCAACGGAATGAATATTGACGACAAGCTGCTCGATCAAAAGGAGTTCCGCTATAATCTTGATGAAGAATTCTTCAAAAAATACAGGGCTAACGGACTTGATATTATAAGACTCGCTGTCACCTGGCAGAATCTTGAACCGACAATGGGCAAATATAACGAAAGTTATTTGAAATCCATTGACCGTATTTTTGAGCTGGCTTCTAAATACGGGGTTTATATTCTTCTTGACATGCATCAGGATTTGTATTCCGGAAACAACGGCAAAAGCTGCGGAGACGGCGCTCCCGATTGGGCGGCATTGACTGACGGCGCAAAACCCCGACAGCCGATTTTTGTCTGGGCGGACGGTTATTTTTTCGGCAGATGGGTTCATAAGTCATTTGACAATTTCTGGAACAACACCTGCGTTGAGGGAAAAGGACTTCAGGACAGGTATTGCGAGCTTTGGCAGATGCTCGCCTCCCGTTACGCGGACAGCGAGGCTCTTTTCGGCTTTGACCTTATGAATGAGCCGTTTCCCGGTTCGGACAGCAAAAAGATGTTTGCAACGCTTATTAAAAGCGCGGCAAGAGTTGTTCTTTTCAGCGATAAAATCGACAGATGCACCCTTTTCCGTTCTGTGCTTCGGCGCGATTCAAAAACCATGCTTGACTGTATAGGCGGCGATGTCATAAGGGATATCGTCAGCAAGGTCGACTCACTTTCCGCTAAGTTTGACGAGAGTAAATATTCTCCGTTTCTTAATAAAACCACCTCGGCTATCCGCGAAAAAACGGACAACGGAATTGTTATGATGGAACAAAGCTATCTGTGTAACAGCGGCGTAAAGCAGTCCGCCATGCCTATTACGGTCAACGGAGTTCGTGAGGAAAAGCAGTGCTTCGGTCCTCACGCATACGACATGACGGTCGACACCCCTTTGTATAAATATGCGAATTCTTCAAGAGTTAAGGCGTTCTTTACGGAAATCCACAATACCCAGAAGCGTCTTGAAGTACCCGTTATAGTCGGCGAATGGGGCGGCTGCAGCGACAACACGGACACGTCCTGGTTCCCGCACGCATTTGAACTTCTCGACTTCTTCGATGAAAGGCAGTGGGGTCAGATGTACTGGGATTATCACGGCGACGACCTTGATTCTCCGCTGATGACAATGATGCGCAGAACTCATCCCGTAGCCGTTGCAGGCGATATTATTTCTTACGGCTTTGACAGGGAAAAGAATGTTTTTACTCTGATTTTTAAAGCAGAGAAAAAAGGCGAAACGCTTATTTACGTTCATGATGAATTTGAAACCGACGCAAAGTATAAAACTGTCGAACAGTATGACAACGGCTCGGCTCTTATTGGAATCACCCTCGGCAAAGGCGAACACACTGTTAAAATAAAAACAAAAGATAAAAACTGATTACGGGAGGAAGAAAAATGGCTAAGATTTTAGGCAATCCTTTAAGCAACATCCCCTGGGAGGACAAACCCGAAGGTTATAAATACCCGGTATGGCGTTTTTCCGGAAACCCCATCATCACAAGGGATAATCTCTTTTTTGCAAACAGTATTTTCAATTCCGCCGTCGTACCCTTCGGCGACGGATTCGCAGGCGTTTTCCGTGTCGACGACAGGACAAGAGATCAGGTTATTGTTACCGGCTTCAGCAAGGACGCCGTTCACTGGGAGCTTGACGAAAAAGTCATATTCAAAGGTTACGACCCGAGAATCTGTGAAATTGACGGTAAATACTATCTTTCATGGGTAAACCTTACCGACAGGGGCACAACCATCGGAATAGCCGTAACCGAAGACTTTAAAAACTGGGAACAAAAAGAAGATGCAACCTATCCCGTAGCGCGTAACGGCGTGCTTTTCCCGAGAAAAATTAACGACGAGTACGTTATGCTCGTTCGCCCTTGCGACAGAGGACATACCCCGTACGGCGATATTTTTATTCAGAGAAGCCGCGACCTTGAATACTGGGGAAAATACAGATTTGTAATGAAGCCCATAAGAAACTGGGAAATGACGAAGGTCGGCGCAGGTCCCACCCCGATTGAGACCGACGAAGGCTGGCTTGCGTTCTATCACGGTGTAATTACAAGCTGTAACGGTTTTACGTACAGCATGGGCGCAGCCATTCTTGACCGCGACGAGCCGTGGAAGGTTCTTCACAGAGCTGACAGCTTTCTTCTTGCTCCTCACGAAATATATGAAACAGTCGGCGATGTTCCGAATGTTGTTTTCCCGTGCGCTGCGCTCACAGACAGTGACACAGGCCGAATCGCAATTTATTACGGCGCCGCCGACACTTCGGTCGCCCTTGCGTTCACAACCGTTGACGAAGTAACCGACTACATTAAAAAACACGATTTAATCAAATAACAAACGCAGATACCCGGAGGCAAAAATGAAAAAAACAGTATTAAGAAAGTACGCCCGTCTGATTGCAGTTACAGGCGTTAATATTCAGAAAAAGCAGGAAGTTATTATCCAGTGCGACCTTGACCAGCCCGAATTCGTTAAAATTCTGGTTGAAGAATGTTACAAAGCCGGCGCAGGCAAAGTAATAGTCGACTGGGACTATCAGCCGCTTACAAAAATTCACTACCGCAACCGCTCGGTAACTTCTCTGGGAAAAATCGAAAAATGGGAAGAAGAACGTTTGCAGCATTATGTTGACGAGCTTCCGTGCAGAATATATCTTGTTTCCGAAGACCCGGACGGACTCAAGGGAATCAATCAGGAAAAAATGGCTAAGGCGATGCAGAAACGTTATCCCATTATCAAGCCTTACCGCGACAAAATGGAAAACAAATATCAGTGGTGTATTGCCGCCGTTCCCGGAGTGGCATGGGCCAAAAAGATGTTTCCCGACCTGCCGAAGGGAAAGGCTATGGAAAAGCTCTGGGAAGCGATTCTCTTTACCTCGCGCGTTGACGACGATCCTGTTCTTGCATGGAAAAAACACAATAAAGACTTACACGACAGATGCGAATATCTTAACAGCCTCGGCATTGACAGGCTTGTTTACAAAGGCACAAACGGAACGGATTTTTCAGTCGGCATGATTGAAGACGCCGTATTCAAAGGCGGCGGAGATACCTCGCTGAAAGGAATATATTTCAATCCTAATATTCCCACGGAGGAATGCTTCATCTCGCCTAAAAAAGGCGTCGCCGAAGGTATTGTTTATGCAACAAAGCCGCTGTCTTATCAGGGTCAGCTGATTGAAGATTTCTCGATAAGATTTGAAAACGGCAAGGCTGTTGAAGTTAAAGCAAAGAAAAACGAAGAGCTTCTCAAAAAGATGATTTCAATGGATGAAGGCGCCGCATACCTAGGCGAATGCGCTCTTGTTCCCGTTGATTCCCCCATTTCCGAAAGCGGACTGCTTTTCTACGAAACGCTTTTTGATGAAAACGCCGCCTGCCATCTGGCTCTCGGAATGGGCTTTGCCGATTCAATCAGGGACTTTGAAAAATACACTCTTGAGGAATGCCGTGAAAAGGGCATTAACGACTCAATGATTCACGTCGACTTTATGATTGGTTTCGACGGCCTTGACATTGACGCGGTTACAACAGACGGTAAAACGGTTCCCGTTTTCCGCAAAGGCAAATGGGCGTTTTAAAAAAATTAACCCTTGAATCCAATCGGATTCAAGGGTTTTTTATCGGAGTGACTGGACTCGAACCAGCGGCATCTTGCTCCCAAAGCAAGCGCGCTACCAACTGCGCTACACCCCGAAGTATATGAATTTTTGTTTTGTTTTTCCGCTTGGTTTCGGTTGTGTAAGTCCGCTGCGCTTCCCTCAAAAACATAGTCGTCTCACTCGCTTGGAGCGCTTCGTGATACTCCTTGTTTTTTCACCTCACCGTCACGCCTTCTTCTGCCGCCGGCAGCGGCGTGCCGCTTCGCCCAACTGCGCTACACCCCGAAATATGCGTTATTACAAAACCGCCGTGCCATTATACAACAGCTCCGGCGGTTTTGTCAATTCAATTGATTCGTGAAAAAATGATTTTTACGGGTTTACAACGTTTATCGGATTGCCGTTTACAAATGCTTCGATATTACCCGCAAACACATCTATAAGCCTTTTTCTTGTTTCGTATCCCGCCCAGGCAATGTGCGGCGTTATCAGGCAATTTTTCGCTTTAAGCAACGGATTGTCGGGTTTGGGCGGTTCCGTTGAAAGCACGTCAACCCCCGCCCCTGCGAGCTTCCCGCTGTTAAGCGCGTCGGCGACAGCCTGTTCATTCAGAACGGGTCCTCTTGAAGTATTTATAAGAATCGCGCCGTCCTTCATTTTTGAAATAAAGCTCCCGTTAACCATACCCGTTGTTTTTTCGGTAAGCGGGCAATGAAGCGTAACGAAATCCGATTCGGAAAGGAGCGTATCGATATTTGTCCATGAAAAGTTTTTTCTTCCGGACTGATCCGTCTCATGACCCGAAACGGCAAGGACCCGCATATTGAACCCTGCCGCAATATCGGCAACCGCGCGTCCGATTTTGCCGAATCCGATTATGCCGAGAGTTTTATTTTCAAGTTCGGTAAGCGGAGTTTTCCAATAGCAGAAATCCTCGCAGTTCTCCCATTCTCCGTTATGGACGGAAGCGGAATGAAGAGAAACGGCGTTTGTAAATTCAAGAATAAACGAAAAAGTCAGCTGAGCAACCGCCGAAGTCGAATACGTCGGAATATTGGAAACGGGAACTCCCATTTTCTTCGCATATTCGCAGTCGACAACATTATATCCCGTTGAAAGCAAGGCTATGAATTTAAGACGGTCAAGTCGGGAAAGAACATCTTTGCCGAGCGGAGTTTTATTTGTCACGACAATATCCGCGTCCTTTATTCTTTCATAAATCCTGTCGTCTTCGGTTCTGTCATAAACCACGACTTCGCCGAACTTTTTAATTCTCTCCCAGCTCAGGTCCCCCGGGTTGGTTGTGAAAGCGTCAAGCATTACTATTTTCATAAAAAACCTCCGCAATTCTTTTTCTGTTCAGATTATAGCATAATTTACGCGGTAAACGAATAATTTTTTAAGAAAAAACAAAAATAAATTGACCTGAGGGAATTTATAGTATAAAATTATAATGTTTAAATATATTCTTACTTGATTAAGGAGTTAATATATTGCAACCGAAAAAATGGACAAGAAAGCGGGTTATGAACCTGATCGGCATAATTCTTATTATTGCCGGCACGGTATTGCTTATCCTCGCGCTGCTTTTTTCTTCCGAAAAATTCACCGGAAAAATCAACGCTATACAGGAAAAGCTTGACGCATTTGATAATTATATTGCGACTCTTCCGGATAAATGGCTGATTCTCGTAGCGATTTTTCTTCTTTTCTGCGCAAAGGCGTTTTTACCGATACCGATTCCGACAATCTGCCTGATTTCAGGTATCGTTTTCCGCTCTGAGATTTCTTTTCTTATCAATATTATCGGCATTTCGCTGTTGATGACGATTAAATTCTTCTGGGGCAAACGGTTCGGAGCCGGAGCCGTCAGCAAGCTTTACAAGAAAAACGAAGCGATTACAAACGCGTTGGCGACCAAGGAAGGCAGGGGAAATCCGTGGCTTCTTTTCGGGCTGAGAATCGTTCCGTACGCGCCGCTGAATATGGTCAGCCAGATTTACGGCTCGATGAACTGCGAATACGATAAATTCATGATGATTTCGCTTCTCGGCTTTATGCCGAAGCTTTTATCCTATACGTTAATCGGTCAGAATATGTTCAATCCGTTTTCACTCGCATTTATTCTTCCGATAGTTATTCTTCTTATGCTGTCGGGACTTTCACTGATTGTTTTCAATCTTATACTTGAAAAAATACAAAGATCAAAAACTGTTAAGAGCATAATTAAGGAGGACGAATAATGTTCAAAGCCCAACTTGTTTCTTCGCTTAAAGAAGGAAAATTTGACGAAAGATTAAAAAGAATTTATGTTACAGATGAGCTTATCAAAGCCCAGTACGACAGATATACCGAACTCGCCGAAACCTTTACCGAGCTTTTCGGGGACAACAGGGACTTAAGAATGTTCACTGCTCCCGGAAGAACCGAAGTCGGCGGCAACCACACCGACCACAATCACGGCAAAGTTCTCGCCGCGGGGATTAATCTTGACGCTGTGGCAATTGCCTCAAAGAACGACGACAATACCGTAAGAATCAAGTCAAAAGGCTACAAAATGGATGTTGTCGACCTTAACGAGCTTGTAATAACTCCCGAAGAATTCGGAAAATCTCAGGCTCTTGTCCGCGGCGTATGCGCAGGCTTTGTTAAATACGGCTACAAAGTCGGCGGTTTTGACGCCTGCACAATGTCGAGCGTTCTTTCCGGTTCGGGTCTTTCATCCTCCGCTGCGTTTGAGGTCCTTGTCGGAACAATGCTCAACTACCTTTACAATGACGGCAAGGTTGACGCCGTTACTATCGCAAAGATAGCCCAGTACGCCGAGAACGTGTTTTTTGACAAGCCTTGCGGACTTATGGACCAGACGGCTTGCTCTGTGGGTTCATTTGTCACGATTGATTTTGAAGACCCGTCTTCACCCGTTATTGAAGAAGTCAAGTTCGATTTTGCTTCCTGCGGACATTCGCTTTGCATAGTAGATACAAAAGGAAATCATTCCGATCTTACTGACGACTATGCGGCTATTCGCTCCGAAATGGAAAGCGTAGCGGAATTCTTCGGCAAAAAAGTTCTCCGTGAAGTAAGCAAGGAAGAATTCTATAAATTCATTCCCGAAATCCGTGAAAAGCTCGGTGACAGACCCGTGCTTCGCGCAATTCATTTTTATAACGACAACAGCCGCGTTGAAAGAGAAGTTGAAGCGCTTAAAAACAACGATTTTGACACTTTTAAAGAGACCGTGCTTGAAAGCGGATTTTCGTCATACATGTATAACCAGAACGTCTTTTCTTCAAAGCAGCCTAATGTTCAGCCTGTTTCTGTAGCCCTTGCGATAAGCGAAAGCATTTTGAGCGGCAAAGGCGCATGGAGAGTTCACGGCGGCGGCTTTGCAGGAACAATTCAGGCGTTCGTTCCCAACGATATACTTAACGAATATAAAAACGAAATTGAAAGAATCTTCGGCGAAGGCTCCTGCCATGTTCTTGCGATACGCCCCGTCGGCGGCGCCGAAGTTTAATGATTAAGCTTTTAAATGAGAATGCACCGTTTCCTTTTTTTGAAGACGGTGTGTTCTCAATTCGTCAGAGGGCATTTTTTGATTCTTACGGCGCTTCGGCTAAATTCTTTTCAACCTGGGTTCAGACCGACGAAGAAAACGGAACAACCGCCGTTATAACCTCCCTTTCGGGAGATATAACCCTTTCTCTTTGTGACAGAGCGGATTTTGAAGAAATAAACGAATTTCTCGGTGTAATAGGGTTCTCGAGCATTTTTTTAAACAACAGTTACGCTTCGTTTTTTCCGTTTGAACAAATTGAAACGGGCAGTATAATGGAATTGAAAAAGACACTTCCCGAATGTGATTTTTCGCCCTGCGAACCCGATTACAAAGCAGTTTTCGACCTGCTTTTTGAAAATGAAAAAGAAGTTTCCTTTTCGGATTGGTTTACGGACATTTCTTTAAGAATAAGGCGCGATACGGCTGTTCCGGACGTGTTTGTCATCGACTGCGAAACCGTTGCCTGCGCCTTTTGTCAGGCTAAGACAAAAACGGGCGCTCTTATCGGCTTCGTAAAGACGGACAAAAAATACCGCAAAAAAGGAATCGGAACGCTTCTTGTTACAAGGCTTTGCTCGTTTCTTCAGCAAAACGGATTAAAAATATATCTCTGCAGAGAAAAAAATAAAAATAAGGAATTCTATTCGCGCATCGGTTTTGAAGACTGCGGCGAATGGGCAAGTGTAAAGAAATGAATGAATTTTTCAGTTTTTCAGAAAGAATAGACAAATTATCGGAGATTGCGCTTTCAAAAGCAGAAGGGCAGTTCAAAAAAATAGAAAAGGTCTCCGAGTTCAATCAGCAAAAGGTTCTCAGAGCGTTTATCGACAACCGCGTCAGCGAAGCTCATCTGGGAACGAGCACGGGTTACGGCTACGGCGACGTAGGCAGAGACACGCTTGACAGAATTGTCGCCGAGGTTTTCAACACCGAGGACGCGGTAATAAGGACGAGTCTCGTCAGCGGCACGCATACTCTCTGCGTTGCTCTTTTCGGGATTTTAAGACCGAAAGACGTTTTGCTGTGCGTTTCGGGAACGCCGTACGACACACTTCATTCGACTATAGGAATTGACTCGGATAAAAGCGACGGGAACGGAACTTTAAAGGACTTCGGAGTAATATATAAAGAAATCGGACTCAGAGAGGACGAGAGTTTTAATCTTGAAGAGATTGCTCTCAGGGCGGCTGAAAAAGACGTCAAAATGGTTTACATTCAGCGTTCGAGAGGTTATGACACAAGGCATTCTTTTTCAATTGACGAGATAAAAGAAGTTTGCGATATTGTTCACAAGGTTAATAAGGATGCCATAGTTTTTGTTGACAACTGTTACGGCGAATTTGTTGAAGAAAAAGAGCCTACTGACGTCGGCGCCGACCTTATTGCAGGCTCGCTTATAAAAAATATGGGCGGCGGAGTTGCGCTTTGCGGAGGATATATCGCAGGCAGGCACAGTCTGGTCGAGCTTTGCACATACAGGATGACAACCCCGGGCTTAGGCCGTGAAGTCGGCGCTTCATTAAGTCAGAACCGAAATCTTTACTTAGGGCTTTTCCACGCTCCTCATGTTGTGGGCGAAGCGCTTAAGACCGCAGTTTTCGCTTCGGCTCTGTTTGAAGAAATGGGCTTTGAAACAGACCCAAAATTTGACGATACAAGGCACGACATAGTCCAGCTTATCAAGCTTAAAAATGCCAAAAACCTCTGCGCCTTCTGCAGAGGAATTCAAAAAGGCTCGCCTGTTGACTCATACGTTACTCCCGAGCCGTGGGATATGCCCGGATATGACAGCAAAGTAATCATGGCTGCCGGCACTTTTACCGGAGGCTCATCAATCGAGCTTTCCGCGGACGCTCCTCTGAGGGAGCCTTTTGCGGTCTGGATGCAGGGCGGACTTAATTTTGCAAGCGGTAAAACAGCGGTTAAATTTGCCGCTGCGGAGGTAGAAAATGAATCTGAAAAGTCTTAAAAGCGGAACGGATATAAGGGGCAGCGCAGTCGCCACCGAAGAAAAGCCGTTATATGATTTAACGGATAAAACGGTGCAGCGTTTTACGGCGGGATTTGTGGATTTCCTTATAAGAAAAACAGGCAGGGAAAATCTATTGATTTCCGTCGGACATGACAGCCGTATCTCCGCAGACAGGATCTCAGATGCAGTAAAAAAAGAGCTTGGCGTTTTTGATGTAAGAATTCTTGACTGCTGTCTTTGTTCAACCCCCGCCATGTTTATGACAACGGTTGAAAAGGGATGCGACGGCGCAATTCAGATTACCGCAAGCCACCACCCGTGGGACAGAAACGGTCTGAAATTTTTTACCCGTGACGGCGGACTTGAAAGCAGCGAGCTTGACGAAATAATATCTTTCGCCGAAAGCTATGAGCCTAAAGGCAGAGAAATAAAAAACATCGAAAAAATTGATTTTCTTAAGGATTATTCCGGAATTCTTCGCAATATGATTAAGAAAGGCGTTAATGCCGAAAACTATGACAAACCGCTTGACGGCTTTAAAATAATTGTTGACGCCGGCAACGGCGCAGGAGGCTTTTACGCCCGTGATGTTCTCGAACCGCTCGGAGCCGATATTTCGGGAAGTCAGTTTTTGGAGCCCGACGGTATGTTTCCGAATCACATTCCCAATCCCGAAAACAAACAGGCAATGGCTTCTGCGTGTGAAGCAACGGTAAAAAACAACGCAGACCTCGGAATTATTTTCGATACTGATGTCGACAGAGCAGGCTGCGTCGACAAAAGCGGGCTTGAAATCAACCGCAACCGTCTTGTTGCTCTCGCGGCGGCTATTGCGCTCGAAAACAACGCAGGCGGCACAATCGTAACCGACTCGGTTACTTCTTCGGGGCTTACGGATTTTATTAACAACACGCTCGGCGGAAAGCACCTGAGATTCAAACGCGGTTATAAAAACGTTATCGACGAAGCAATACGCAGATGCGAAAACGGGGAAAACTCCCCTCTTGCGATTGAAACATCGGGTCACGCCGCATTTAAGGAAAACTACTTCCTTGACGACGGAGCGTATCTTGTTACAAAAATCATCATTCTTTCCGCAAGGCTCCGGAAAGAGGGAAAAGAGCTTTCGTCGGTTATTTCTTCATTGAAGGAACCCGTCGAAGCCGAAGAAATAAGGCTTAATATTCTTTGCGACGATTTTAAGGCATACGGTCAGAAAGTTATTAAAGACTTAACCGAATACGCCGGAAAAACAGACGGATGGATTCTTGCAAACGACAATTACGAAGGAGTTAAGGTTTCCTTCGGAAAGAACAACGGAAACGGTTGGTTTTTGCTTCGGTTAAGCGTTCATGATCCGGTTATGCCGCTTAATATCGAAAGCGACGAAAAAGGCGGAAACGCAAAAATAACCGAAAAAATCCGTTCTTTCCTTTCGGGATACGAATATTTAAGCAAATTTTGATTATTCCTCTTGACAAAGCGGAAAAATTATTTAATATCTAATTATAACTTTATATATCTATGAGGAGTTCTTTTTATGGTATTTGAAATCATTAAAAAAATCGTTGCCGAGCAATTCGGCATTGAAGAAGACGAAATCACCATGGAAACGGCTTTTGAAGACGACCTTGACGCCGACAGCCTTGATCTTGTGGATATCGCAATGTCAATCGAGGATGAATTCAAACTGGAAATCACGGGCGATGAATTCGACGACCTTGATCACCCGTTCACGGTCGGCGATCTTGTTAAATTTGTTGAAGAAAACTAAAAATAAGGATTTGATTAAAAATGGCTCAACAGAAAAAAATGGTTGCCGAAATCACCTCGATGGAGGAAGATTTCGCAAAATGGTATACAGACGTAGTCAAGAAGGCGGAGCTTATCGGCTATACAAGCGTTAAGGGCTGTATGGCTATACGTCCTTACGGCTACGCAATCTGGGAAAATATGGTTTCAATTCTTGATTCGGCTTTCAAAAAGACCGGTCACAAGAATGTCTGCATGCCCATGTTCATTCCCGAAAGCCTTCTCAATAAGGAAAAAGACCACGTTGAAGGTTTTGCTCCGGAAGTCGCATGGGTCACCCACGGCGGCAACGAGAAGCTTGAAGAAAGAATGTGCGTTCGTCCCACGAGCGAAACTCTTTTCTGCGACTATTATGCAAACACGATTCAGTCGTACCGTGATTTGCCTCAGCTTCTCAACCAATGGGTAAGCGTTGTAAGATGGGAAAAAACCACAAGACCTTTCCTTCGTTCAAGGGAATTCCTCTGGCAGGAGGGCCACACAGTTCACGAAACCGCTGAAGAGGCAATCGCCGAAACCGAGCAGATGCTAAATGTTTATGCCGATTTCTTTGAAAACAGTCTTGCAATTCCCGTTGTAAAGGGACTCAAGACCGATAAGGAAAAGTTCGCAGGCGCCGAAAAGACCTATACAATCGAAGCTCTTATGCACGACGGCAAGGCTCTTCAGAGCGGTACGTCGCATTATTTCGGCGACGGTTTTGCAAAAGCATTCAATATTCAGTTCCTTGGCAGAGATAATAAACTTCACTATCCGCATCAGACGTCCTGGGGAACCACAACAAGAATGATCGGCGCGGTTATTATGGCTCACGGTGACAACAACGGTCTTGTTCTTCCCCCCGCGATAGCTCCGATTCAGGTTATCGTTCTTCCCATAGCTCAGCATAAGGAAGGCGTTCTTGAAAAGGCAACCGAGATTAAAGAAAGAATTTCGGCTTTCTGTCGCGCCGATATCGACGACTCGGACAACAGCCCCGGCTGGAAGTTTTCACAGTACGAGATGAAGGGCGTTCCGCTTCGTCTTGAAATCGGTCCGAAGGATATCGAAAACAACCAGTGCGTTCTTGTCCGCCGTGATACGAGAGAGAAATATTTTGTTTCTCTTGACGAGCTTGAAACCAAAATACCCGAACTGCTCAAAGCGGTTCATGACGGACTTTATAACTCCTGCCTTGAAAGACGCGAGAAAATGACATACGTCGCGAAAACCCTCGACGAGTTAAAGGATATCGCCGACAACAAACCCGGCTTTATCAAAGCGATGTGGTGCGGCGACGAAGAATGTGAAAACGCTCTCAAAGAGCAAGCCGGCGTAACTTCAAGATGTATCCCCTTCGAACAGGAATGTCTTGACGAAAACTGCGTAGTCTGCGGCAAAAAAGCAAAGCACATGCTCTACTGGGGCAAAGCGTATTAATACTATTTGCCTGAGCCTATTCTCACATTAAATAGGTTCAGGCATTTTTTGAGGTAATAAAATGCTCTATTATGTTGAAGATTTCGGCGCAGTCGGAAACGGAGTAACCGACGACGGCGAAGCGATTCAGAAAGCCATAGACGCCTGTTTTGAAAACGGCGGAGGAAGCGTTGTTCTGTCTTCGGGCAAGCCGTATTACAGCCATTCGATAACGCTTAAAAGAAACGTTGACCTGCACTTTGAAAAAAATGCGGTTTTAAAAGCGAGCAGTGATATTGACTCGTACATCCGCCCGTGCGAAATAATCAACAATCCCGAAACGGCGCTTATCGGCAATCCCGTAACGGGCAAGCCCTCGTTTGTTTTTATTTACGGATTTGACGCCGACAACTGCTCGATTACGGGCTTGGGTACAATTGACCTGAACGGCGACAGCTTTGTCGAAAGAAAAAGCAAGTATTACGTCACGGGTAATTTTTACCCGAGACCGACGGGAATCTATATTGAAAACAGCAAGCATATTTCATTTAAAGACGTAACCGTTACAAACGCACCGTTCTGGACGCTTCACCCTGCCGGATGCGACGACGTTCTGATTTCCGAAATAAGAATACTTAACCCGCTTGACAGAGCGAATTCCGACGGCATTGACCCCGATCATTCGTCAAACGTCAGAATTACGGGATGTCATATTGAGTGCGCCGACGATTGCATTTGCCTTAAAACCACAAACGGCAACCGTGAATACGGACCGACGGAAAATGTTATTATTTCGGATTGTACTCTGACGTCCACTTCAGCCGCAATAAAAATCGGCACGGAGGGTGTCGGGGATTTCAGAAATATAGATGTTCACGATTGTATTATTTCACGCACGAACAGGGGCATTTCAATCCAGATCCGTGACGGCGGCAACGTTGAAAACGTCAGCTTTTCAAACATTTCAATAGAAACCAGACGTTTCTGCGACGACTTCTGGGGAACTGCCGAACCGATTGCAATCACCTGCTTTGACAGGGACGAAAACACGGCTGCAGGCAAGATTAAAAACATCCGTTTTTCAAACATAAACTGTCGCGGTGAAAACGGAATTCTTATTCATTCTTCACGTAAAAATCCGATAGAAAAGCTTCTTTTTGAAAATGTGAATACAGTTCTCAGGAAGACTTCAAAATGGCAGTGCGGATTATATGACCTTCGCCCGTGTTACGAATTCGGGGTCGAGGAAAACAGGAATTCGCCCGTGTTTATGCGATTTGCCGATGATGTTACATTCAGAAATTGCTCTTTCGGAGTCGAAGGCGAAAACAGCTTTTATTGCGAAGAGAATAATATCGAAGAATGCAGGAACACCGTTTTTGAATAAAAAAAATAAAAGGGGTTAAGGCGAAGAGCCTTAACCCTTTTTTTAATTTGCTTTATAAAAATACGAATTGATAAAAGACTTGTAGTGCTTATAGTCGGTACGCCAGTCAGCCCACTCGAAGCCCTCTTTGTAAAAATCGCCGTCCTTAACCCATATATATTCGCTGCCGTCGCCCGCAACATATGTGGCGTACGAGTAGCGATCGCGGAATGCCTGATTAATACGGTCTTTTCCGTCAATTCTCGCCCCGCCGAGCCATTCCATGTGCGTACATTCAAGCTCATCGGGCACTGTATCGGTCTTAACAAATTTTTTACCCTCGTATGTAACAAACTCAAAATCGCTGTTAATAAGAACGGGATTATTTTTTTCAACATTGACAAGCCTTAATACAAAACCGGCAGCAACAAGAATGAAAACCGCTATAGTTGAAATAAAAACGCAATAGATTATTCTCTTTTCGTGATTACGTTTTTTTCTGCTTTTTTCTTTTTTCATATATTACTTTACCGTATCAAGCACGCCGTTTTTGACGATTTCAAGTCCCTTTAAAAGCTCCTCCTTCGTAACGGTAAGAGCAGGCATAAGCTTAACCACGCCGTTATCCCTGCCCGCACGTTCAAGAATAAGATTATGCTTAAAGCAGTAATTAACAACAGCCTGAGAAAGCTCGCTCTTTTTCATGTCAATTCCCCAGATACAACCGATTCCGCGGATTTCAAAACCGAGATGACCGATATTTTCAGTAAGATAATTCTTAATTATCTCGCCCGAATCACGAGCCATCTTTTCAACGTTATTTTCAAGGTTAAACTCAATTCCCGCCTTTGAAGCGACCATTGCCATCTGGTTTCCTCTGAATGTGCCGTTATGCTCGCCGGGGGTGAACACGTCGTATTCGCTCTTGAAAAGAGTTAGCGCGAACGGGAAGCCGTAACCGCCGATTGATTTTGAAAGCACAACCATATCGGGAACGATATTCGCCCTTTCAAATGAGAAAAATGTGCCCGTTCTTGCATTGCCGACCTGAATATCGTCAACTATGAGGATAATGCCGTGTCTTGTGCAGAAGTCTCTTACAGCCTGAAGATATTCGTTTGAAAGAACATATACTCCGCCTTCAGCCTGAACAGTTTCAAGAATGAAAGCCGCGGGCTTCTCAACTGCGGAATGGTCGTCGGAAAGAAGGGTTTCCATATACTCAACCGTATCAAAATCAGGGAACATATACGGCGCGGGAATGTGGACGACATTTTCAAGCGGAACGCCTGCGCCGCCTCTTGAGCCCTCGTCGCTTGTAAGCGAAAGCGCACCGAGAGTCATCCCGTGAAAAGCGCCCATAAGCGCCCAGACGGTTCTTCTTTTCGTATACTTTCTTGCAAGCTTAAGAGCAGCTTCAACTGCATTAGTCCCTGTCGGGCCGGGGAACATGATTTTATAATCGAGTCCTCTCGGCTTTAAAAGCTTGTTTTCAAGCGTATCAATAAGCTCGGCTTTCGGAACGGTCATCATATCGAGTCCGTGCATCAGACCGTCGTTCATAAGATACTCGACAAGCCTTGATTTAATGAAGTCGTTGTTGTGACCGTAGTTCAGAGCGCCTGCGCCGTTGAAAAAGTCAAGATACTCGTTCCCGTTTTCGTCGATGATTACGGAGCCTTTTGCCTTTGAAAAGACAGCGGGAAAATTTCTGCAGTAGGAGCGCACATTTGATTCATACTTTTCAAAAATTCTTGAATTATCCATTTTTACCGTCCTTTACCCTAAATAAGTCTTGTTCGGATTTTCAAATTCCTTAAGGCGTTTTTCATACGCCTTTCTTATATCATCTTCAACCGGAAGAGAAGCGTTCTCAATTCCCAGAAGAGAAAGAAGATACTTAGTAAAATCGGGATTCAAAATAAGCAGCGGACCTAAAAGATAAGTTGCAAAGAAGTTATTTCTTCTTACACCCTCAAAATTGCTTCCGGGATGAAGCCCGTCGCCTCGGATGTTTTTAAACAGTCCCTCTTTTTCGTCCTCGCCGAAAGAATGTGAAAACTGAGCCTTAAAACCGACTATTTTTATTTCCCCGAACTGACCGAAATAAAGTGAATTATATCGGTTCATCATCTTCCTTTTTGAGTAGTAATCAAAAATGCCCAGACCTTTTATTACTGTGCCGTCCTCATTTTCGATTCTGTCCCCGAAGATTTCAAGAGCGTTGCCGATTATTAAAAATACCTTGTTTTCGCTGATAAGCTGTTCAAGACGTTCTTTGTACGGGGTCAGTTTTTCGATAACCGTTTCCTGTCCCCTTTCGGTCATGGGACCCATATAGATTAAATCCACGTCTTTTTTAACGAACGCAGGCTCTTCATTAACCTTGGTGAAAATAAATTCGGCGTCGGGAAGACATTTCATGATGTACTTCATTTCAACAGCCTCGCCGTAAAGATTGGCAAGAGCAGGATATAAGAATTCAACCGTCATCAGTTTTCACCTCCCTGCCTTTGGCGAAGTCTTCGTTTTATTTCGTCCCTGACTGCAAGAGCTTCGTCATTTCTGTATAGCTCGTGCAGAACATAAATCTTGTCGGCGTCCCACTGAACGCCGTCGGGCGTATCGGATTCTTTGTCGATGCAGACAATTTTGCTTTCATCCACCCCCGCAATTTCAAGACGGACTTTGTAATCTATAGCTCTTACGCCGCCGATAATAATTCTCTTAATACTTTCATCTCCGAGAAATTCAAAATCAGCGTCATAAATCCAGCAGATGTTTTCGCTCGAAACGGCGTTATCGTGAACATCGTCAAGAAGAAGAATAACTTCTTTTGTTCCCTGCGCCTTTCTGACATAATCGAAAACGCAGGAACAGGCAATCGGATTCTGTCCCTTCGCCATATTCGAGATAACCTCAATATCGCCGATTTTTTCGCTTGAAAAACGGGTTTCAACGATTTTCTGCTTTCCGAGCGCTTCGACAAGCCTGTCCGGTTCGATACCGAACTGCTCAAGAAGAGCGACAACCGCGGTAAGATTGTACGCATTGAAAATACTGTCGTTAATGAGTCTGAACTCGGTTTTGTTTTTGCCGTTATCCATTGTCAGGATAAGATTTTCAAAATCCGCTTTTGCGATATAGTCGGGCTTCGCGGACTTAAATGAACAGTTCGGGCAGTGAGCGCGTCCGATATGGTGATAGCGCACAAATTCATATTCAAGCTCGCTGTTGCAAACGGGACAAAGCCTCATATCATTAACAATATTAATTGACTCAGGCAAGTCAGTTTCCATTTTTTCGATTGAAAAGTACACTCTCTCATTTTCCGGCGCGATTCTCGAAGAAACAAGATCGTCCGCATTTAAAATGAGCTTGGTGCTTTTGGGAACATATTTTGAAATGATATCAAGAATGTATTCCGAATGAGCGTTTCTGCGGATTGAATCCCTGAAAAGATTTGTGCAAAGAAGATAGGTAGGCGTAACGAACGGATATATTCTTACCGAGCTTCTTTCGTCAATCTCAAAAACAGCGAGCTTCTTTTTAGACTTGCCCAGAAGAGTGCTTCCGCTGATTAACGAGCTTGCAACGCCTGCGTTGATATTTGAGCCGAACCTGTTATTCAATACGTCGTAGCCCATGGAAGTAAGCGCGTCGATAATCAGGTTGCAGCAGGTTGTTTTTCCGTTAGTGCCCGTAACGCCGATAATCGTTTCGGGTTTTCCGATTCTGCCGAGGAAATCGGGACAGATTGTAATTGCAAGTTTACCCGGAAAGTAGCTTGCATTCATTCTTAAAAGCTTTTGTGTAATCAAAGCCGCTTTCGCCAGAAACAGGGCGATAAAAAATCTCGGATTCCTTTTCAATTTCATAATTCCTCTCAAAGATTAATATAATTAAGAATAACAATAAATACACAATAAATTGTAATATCAATTTATTATATCACTACCTATGGTAACTTGCAAGAAAAACATTGCTCTAAACTCAATAAAAAACAATCTCTGACGTTGAATTATTTATTATTTTTTGATAAAATTATAGTGATAAGAAAAATAAACCGTTTTCCGAGGTTTTTATGAAAAAGATTTTATCAATTATTCTTTCTGTCGTTTTTCTGCTTTCGCTTTGCTCCTGCTCAACGGACGAAAAAGTCATCGCAGGGGATGAAAGCTCAGTTCTGCCCAAGGGACAGACGCTTAAAATTGTCGCTTTCGGCGACTCAATAGCTGCCGGCTACGGGCTTGAAAGCCAGCAGGACAACTATCTTTCGATTTTTGCGAAAAATCTTTCCGCAACGCTTGTCAATAACGCAATAAGCGGTTACGACAGCCGGAATCTTAAAGAACTTCTGCAATCGGGAACAAAAAACGGGGATATAAGACAGGCGAATGTTATAGTCCTCTCAATCGGCGGCAACGACCTGCTTCATAACAGCGAAATGATTATCGGCACGCTTAAAAACGCCTATCTTCAGGGCGGAGATTATTTTACCGAAGAGATCAACGCAATCTATAATAATTTTGAGAATAACCTCAACGAAATAATAACTATAATAAGGAACATTAATCCGAACTGTTCAATTATTATTCAGACTCTTTATAACCCCGCACTCGAACAGGGCTATAAGGTTTCCGTAATTGACGCCGCGAAACCGATTGACAAGTATATAGTCAGGCTCAATGAATCCATAGTGTCGGTTTGCAAGGGAAAACACAATGTTTTTGTTTTTGACATTTATGACGAAATGAATAAGGACAAAGACAATTTTTATGAACTGAAAACTGAATTTGATATTCATCCGACAAAAAAAGGTCACGCCTCAATGGCTGAGCTTTTTACAAAATACTATAATGAATATACCGATAACTGACAGGAGGAACTGCAAATGAAGGTACTTATGATTAACGGAAGTCCCAGAGCAAACGGCAACACGCTTCTTGCTCTTAAAGAAATGGAAAAGGTTTTTAACGAAAACGGAGTGGAAACAGAAATAGTTTCAATAGGCAATCAGGCGATACGGGGTTGTATTGCCTGCGGAAGCTGCATAAAAAACGGGAAATGCGTTTTTAACGATTCGGTCAACGAAACCTCGGAAAAATTTAGGGAAGCTGACGGACTTATTATTGCTTCGCCCGTTTATTACGCTTCGGCAAACGGCACGCTTATTTCGTTTTTAGACAGACTTTTCTATTCATCTCATTTTGACAAATCAATGAAGGTTGGCGCTTCGGTTGCGGTTGCAAGAAGAGCCGGAACTACAGTAACATTTGACGAACTGAATAAGTATTTCACAATCTCTTCCATGCCGATTGCCTCGTCAAATTACTGGAACGAGGTTCACGGAAGAGAAAAGGGCGAAGCCGCCGAGGATAAAGAAGGAATGCAGACTCTTCGCACGCTCGCAAGAAACATGACATTTCTGATGAAGAGCATTGAACTCGGAATTGAAAAATACGGGCTGCCCGAAAAGGAAGACCGCGTCTGGACGCATTTTGTAAGATAAAACGTTTTTAAATGCCCGAACGACAAATATTTTCCCTTCTCTTGACTTTTTGAAAAAGCAAATATATAATATTCGTGTTTCGGGCCCGTAGCTCAGCTGGGAGAGCGTACGGTTCGCATCCGTAAGGTCGAGAGTTCGATCCTCTTCGGGTCCATAAAAACAGCAAACGCTATCTGGCGTTTGCTGTTTTTTATTTATCTATACGAAGAGGAGCGAACGATACCGTCCATGCCGAGCAGTTCGCCAAAGGCGGAGCGAGGCGGACATATAATATATTACTTGCGAAGCAAGTTCTGCAGCGCAAAGCGCTGCGATCCTCTTCGGGTCCATATTAAAAGACACCCTTCGGGGTGTCTTTTTATATTCTCTTTCATACGAAGAGGAGCGAACGATACCGTCCATGCCGAGCAGTTCGCCGAAGGCGCAGCGAACGACATGATTTTCTTAATCGGCATTTCGTTGTCCGCCCTTCTTACCCGAATATTTCCTTTATAAGATTATCCGCTTTTCGCCCGACCGAATTAAAATCCATTGCATTTATATAAAACTTTTCAAGAGCGTCGTGAATAAACTTCGCGTCGGCAAGAGAAAACACCGCTTCGTCAAGAAGCTCTGCAGCAGCGCGCCGGTTAAAACCGATTCTCGCAGAATGTTTTTTCATCTCGGAAACAGAAACGAATCTGTTTGCCGCAATTGTTTTGCTGCTTCGTTTTTCCAGCGAATTTACACTGTTTCTCGTAAAGAAACAGATTTCCTTTTCAGGGATAATAATATGTTCCGGCCTTTTTTTCGGGTCGACGGGGTTAAGACAGGAAATTACGTCGAACCCGTTCTTTACGGCATGTTTTAAAACGTGTTCAATAATTATTTCGGAAACTGCCGAGTATTCGTCGTCAATGCAGATTATCCTTTTCGCCTTTTCATAAACCGTGTCTTCAAAAAGAGTTATTCCCTTTGGCGTCACAGCGCTGAGAAACCTTTTGTAAACTCTCCCCTGTTTTTTCGTTTTTTCATTTCCGATTTCGGTCAACAGAGTCCTCTGAACAAACAAAGAAAGCTTATCCGAATCAACACATTCCCTCTCAATGCTCCGGCAATCGTTCATAAGAGACGCATAAGCCTTTAAAAACCTTATGCACCTTTCGTGACAGGAAGTGCAGGATAATGTTTTTTCAATTATTTTTTCCTTGTTATTATAAAGAGTTTTCGTGTCCCAGAATTCGCCGAGATTGACGACTGTTTCAACAGCTCCCGGGAATCTGGGCTCGATTGTATGCGGCGCAGTTCCGTCCGCTATACTTGTTTTAAGTTGCGGTATTATTACCGCGTCGAGCGAATCCGGGTCGGAAGAACAGTATATTCTCTCTACCTCATATCCCCTTTTTTCCGCTTCGCTCGCTGCTTTTTTCATTACGAACGACTTGCCTGTTCCCGGTCCGCCTTTTATAACAAAAAGCCTGCCGTCAAAAGACGGAAAATACAATTCGTCAAAAAGCGAAAAGAACCCGCTTGAAGAGTTTGCGCCCAAAAAGAATTCAGCCATAAAAATTTCCTCCCGTAATTAATCGTTATATTATATTCGTTTTTTGCACGTCCTGTTAGTTTTCATACTTGAAAAAAATGTAAACTTATGATATATTATTTCCGGAAAATTTTTTAGGAGATGATTATATGCCATTGGTAACAACAACCGAAATGTTCAGAAAGGCTTATGAAGGCGGCTATTCAATCGGCGCTTTCAACGTAAATAATATGGAGATTATTCAGGGCATCACAAGAGCTGCAAAGAAGCTTAACGCCCCCGTTATTCTTCAGGTTTCCGCAGGAGCAAGAAAATATGCTTCTCACGGATATCTTTATGCAATGGTTAAAGCCGCTGCCGAAGAAACAGGACTTCCCATTGCCCTTCACCTTGACCACGGTCCCGATTTTGAAACCTGCAAAAGCTGTATTGACGGCGGTTTCACATCGGTTATGATTGACGGCAGTTCTCTTCCTTATGAAGAAAATGTCGCTCTTACAAAAAAAGTTGTTGAGTACGCACACGCTCACGGCGTAGTTGTCGAAGGCGAGCTTGGCACTCTTGCAGGCGTTGAGGATGAAGTTGTTGTCGAAGCCGGCAAGGAAAGCTACACAAATCCCGATCAGGTTGTCGATTTTGTTACAAGGACAGGCGTTGATTCATTAGCCATCGCTATAGGCACTTCTCACGGCGCTTATAAATTCAAGCCCGGTCAGAAGCCGCAGCTTCGCTTTGACATTCTTGAAGAAGTCGGCAGACGTCTTCCCGGCTTCCCGATTGTTCTTCACGGCGCAAGCTCCGTTAATCAGGAACACATCAAAACCATCAACAAGTTCGGCGGCGAAATGCCCGACGCTATCGGTATTCCCGAGGATATGCTTCGCAAGGCTTCATCAATGGCAGTATGCAAAATCAACGTTGACTCGGATATACGTATCGCCATGACAGCTGCCCTCAGAAAGCATCTGAGCGAAAATCCGAAGGATTTTGACCCCAGAAAATATCTCACTCCTGCAAGAAACGCTATTGAAGAAGTTGTTTCTCACAAGATTGAATCCGTATTCGGATGCAAGGATAAGGCATAATTTTAATTAAAATACACAAAACGGGACGTTTCTTTTTGGAAGCGTCCCGTTTCTTTTTTCTTGATATATCGGTATTTCTTTAGTATAATTATTATATATTTTCTTTTTGAGGTTATTATGAATTACAACCTGACAGTGCCCACCCTGCTCGGGCTTGAAAAACCGATTGCAGACGAACTCAGAGCAATGGGCGCAGATGAAGTAACAAGTGAAAACGGAAGAGTTTTTTTCAAAGGTGACGAGAGCATTATTGCAAGGGCAAATATCTGTTCGAGATTTGCAGAACGTATTCAGATTCTTATCGGCTCGTTTACGGCTAAAAGCTTTGAAGAACTGTTTGAAGGCGTAAAAGCTCTCGAATGGGAAAGATATATCGGCGTTACGGATGCTTTCCCGGTTAAGGGCTACTCGGTTTCGTCCGCTCTTTTCAGCGTGAGGGACTGTCAGTCCATAATCAAAAAAGCCGTGGTTGAAAGGCTTAAATCAAAGTACCGAACCGAATGGTTTGAAGAAACGGGCAGCGTTTACCAGATACAGTTTTCCATTATTAAGGACAGGGTATTGCTTCTTATTGACACCTCGGGAACGGCTTTGCATAAACGCGGATACCGTTTAAGCGCGAATGAAGCGCCAATAAAGGAAACTCTCGCGGCGGCTCTGTGTTATTTTTCACGCCTTCGTCCGTATCATAAGCTTTATGACCCGATGTGCGGAAGCGGAACGATTCTTATTGAAGGCGCGTTGATGGCTCATAACATAGCTCCCGGACTGAACCGTAATTTTTCAGCCGAAAGGTTTTCATTTATCGACAGAAAAATATGGGACGATGAAAGGGAAAAAGCAAGGTCCGAAATAAAATACTGCGAGGACTTTCACGCGTACGGAGGCGATATTGACAAAAACGCTCTTTCCTTTGCGAAGGAAAATGCAAAACGCGCCGGAGTCGAAAAATACATTGATTTTTCACTTGCCGATGTAAAAAACTTCTCGCCTTCAACCGAAAGAGGCACGGTTATTACCAATCCTCCCTACGGCGAACGCCTTATGGAATCGGGCGAAGTGGACTCCCTTTACCGCCTTATGGGAACTGTTTTTGAAAAAAGACACGGTTTCAGCTATTCTGTAATAACTGCTCACGAAAATTTTGAACAGCTTTTCGGAAGAACCGCCGACAAGCGCAGAAAGCTTTACAACGGAATGATTAAATGTCAGTTATATATGTATTATAAATGAATCGGAGGAATGAAGAATGAAACATATTTTTATTGTCAATCCGAAATCAGGCAAAGGAAAGGTTCTTGAATTCATAAAGCCGAAAATCGAGCAATATGCAAAAGACCATCCCGAGCTCGACATTGAAACTCACATTACAACCGCTCCTTACGAGGGAATTACCTATGTTAAGGAAAGAGCCAAAAGCGGCGAGCATATCCGTTTTTACGCCTGCGGCGGCGACGGAACTCTTTTTGAAGTTGTAAACGGAGCTTATGAATATCCCGAAACGGAAGTTGCGGTTATTCCGTTAGGCAGCGGAAACGACTTTATCCGTCTTTTCGGCAAGGCAAGCGAAATGACGAACATTGACGACCACGTCAACGGCACGCCCATTAAGCTTGACCTTATCCGCTGCGGCGACAAAATCGCAATAAATCAATGCTCAATGGGTATTGACGCCGAGGTTTGCGCCAAGCAGGTTTATTTCAAAAAGCTTCCCCTGATATCGGGTGAAATGGCTTACACGTTTGCGCTTGCTTACTGCCTTTTCAAAAAACTCAAAAGCGATTTTAAGGTTTATGTCGACGACAAGCTTATTATAGAGGATTCCATGCTCTTCTCGCTTTGCGGAAATTCGCGCTGGTACGGAGGCGGATACAAGGGCGCTCCTCTTGCTCTTCCCGACGACGGACTTCTCGATATGATTCTGGTAAGGAGCAAGGTGTCCCGCCTTAAGCTTGCATCTCTTATGGGAAAATACAAAAAGGGCGAGCATCTTGATTGGGATATCACAACTTTCATGAGGGGCAAAAAGCTCCATATCGAAAGCAAAAAACCGGCAGCGGTTAACGTTGACGGCGAATGCGAATACGTTACCGAGGCAACGTTTGAAATAATCGAAAAGGGAATTTCTTTCGTAGTCCCGAAGAATTCAACTTATTTTGAAGACGTAAAAAGCGGAAAAATTTCCGGAGAAAGAAATAAATAACAAGTTACATTATGCAAAGGAGAAAACCTTTATGAAAAAGTATATGAGAAAGTCCGAGATGTGGACTTTCGGAATAGGGCTGTTCGGAATATGCCTGCTGACAGGCTGGATGCCCGATTACACCTATACATATTTTAACGACTTCGCTTTCAAGGGTACGAATATTGACCCGGCGGTCATTTCAAAAGTTCTCGCTCTTGTTTTCGGCGTTGCGGGAATTGTCGGAGCCGTGTGCGAGCTTGTTGTCGGTTATCTTGTTGACCGCACAAGAACAAAATGGGGCAAGATCCGCCCGTGGATCGGATTCGGAGTAATTCCGATGGGCGTTATTGCCATTCTCGTTTTTCTTGCTCCGAAAACCGACAATGCAACATTTGCGATTGTCTGGATGTTTGTTATCTACGCTCTGTGGACTATGATTGCGACTTCGGTTGAAAGTCCCGCGGGCTGCTTCGGCGCGTGCTGTACGCCCAATCCGAAGGAAAGAGGCGACGCAATTTCAATCGCAAGCATCTTCAAGGCCGTTGGTCAGTCCGGCGGAATGGTTGTTCTTATTGTTGTCGGCGCCATTATGAAAGGCGCAATCGGTTCGCAGCAGTACAAGGTTGCCGAAGGTCAGGGCATGGACTTGCTTTTCTCAACCGGTATATGCGCTCTGGGATGCGTGCTTTTCACAATGATTATGTTCGTAAACAACAAGGAGCGCGTTCCCTATACGGAAGAAAAAGTCAGCCTTAAAAAGAGTCTTAAATTTGTTTTCACAAACAAAAATCTTCTTATGGTTTCTTTAACAAAGTTCACCGGCTTCGGCAGAGGAGTTTACGGCACGGTTTCGCTTTACATAGCCGTTTATATGCTCGGTTCAAAAGACCTTAAAATCGGTCTTCTTCTGCCGATGGGAATCGGTACGGCAGTCGGTATGCTTGTTGTTAAGAAGCTTCTTAAAAAGTTCAGCACCAAAACGGTTTATATAATCGGCTGCGTTTACGGCGCGACTTCGCTTACAATCCTGTTTATCGTTTCAAAGATAATCGGCTTTAACTCAACGCTGACTATCCCCTTCCTTATTATCAACTTCTTCGTAGGTCTTCAGCACGGCAACACCAATCTCACCCCGAACGTCATGATTGCCGACTGCGTTGACGAAATCGAGTGGAAAACAGGTCAGCGCCAGGAAGGTCTTTGTTACGCAGGCTTCGGCTTCTTTGCAAAGGTTGCTTCCGCGCTTACAAAATCCTTCGGTCCGGCTCTTGTTGTCTGGGCGGGTTATAAGCAATCGACGAATATGAATATCGCCTACGCAACCCAGACGCCCGAAACGCTTAATAAATTCCTTATGATTTATACGATTATTCCCGCTGTCTTTGTAGTAGGTCAGATGATTCCGATTTTATTCTATGACCTTAACTCCAAGAAGAGAGAAATGATTTCAAAAGAACTTCTCGAGCGCCGCGGCGTAATCGAGGACGACGCATAAAGGAGGTAAACCGAAATGGCTGAAAAAGCAAAACACGAAAGCAAAAAATTCAATATCACCTACGCCGTTGTCGCGGTTATCTCATTTATTTTAGTTGCTGCGGGTCTTATTACATATTATTATGTATCCCATTTTATAATGTTCTCCCCCGAAAAGGTTGCAAGGCAGTATATCCTCAACCGGATTGAGGGAGATGGCTACGACGCCCTTAAATACTCAAATATGAGCGTTAAGCAGAAAATGGGTGATTATCTAAGAGAGAACTATATTAATCAGTATGTAAAGGAACCCGGCAAGGACGAAAAGCTTCCGGTTCTTACCGCCGAGGAAGAGGGCGAAAAGCTCACCCTTCTTCTTGATACGATGTATCCGATTTATCAGCGGCTTGAGTCTGAATACGGATATGAGAATTTTGACGAATTCTTTTCGGAGTATTTCAAAAGTTTCGCAGATGTCTATAAGAACATTTACGGTCACGATTATATGACCGACGAGGAGATGTTCGCCTGTATTGAAGGAAACCTCGCATTGAGCATAGAAGAAAGTAAGCTCGAAAATGAATCAAACATCGGCAAAGGTAAAGAATATGCCGAAAAATATCTCGGGAAGAATAAAACCGTTACCGAAAAAGAGCTTGAAGAAAGCCCCTATATGTCGGGCTATCTTATTGACGTTCAGGCAAAAGACGCGGTCATTCGGGACGACAGGGCTTTTGTTGAGGAATATATCGGCAATCTTTCGGACAGCGCAAAGAAGAAATACGAAAGCTTCGGCATAGATTTTTCCGATATAAAAGCCATTGCAACGGTTGAAGTCAATGTAACCGTCAGCGGCGAAGGAGATCAGGAGATTATTAAAAATCTCAACGAAATGTTTAAAGAAAGTCCCTTTAAGGTTAAGCTTATTAAAATCGGCTCTCAGTGGTATGTTGATATTGCAAAGTAATATCTGACTAAACAATGATTTAAAAATATACAGGGCAGGTTATCTGTCCTGTATATTTTTTATGTAAATTGTATAAATATGCAAAAATATGCAATTTTTTTAAAATTTTGCTTGACATTATGCACTTTTAGTGATAAATTATACGCAAGTTCACAAAAATATTCATTTTGGGAGGAAACAAAAATGAAAAACAAAAAAGTATTGGCAATAGTTCTTGCAGTCGCAATTCTTATTTCAGTCGGCGTACTTGCCGCCTGCTCAAAGAATGACGACGCCCAGAGCGCAAACGGTTCGGTCACTGCTAAGAAATCAGTTCTTACCATGGCTACAAATGCGGAATTCCCGCCTTATGAATTCCATGAAGGCGACGCAATCGTCGGTATCGACGCCGAAATCGCAGGTCTCATCGCCGAAAAGCTCGGCATGGAACTCGAAATCAAAGACGTTGCTTTCGACACAATTATCCCCGGAGTTCAGGCAGGAAAATACGACATGGGTATGGCAGGAATGACGGTTACCGACGAACGTCTTAAAGAAGTAAACTTCTCCGACAGCTATGCAACAGGCGTTCAGGTTGTAATCATCAAGGAAGGCAGCGATATTAAATCAATCGATGACCTTGAAGGCAAGAAGATCGGCGTTCAGACTTCTACAACCGGCGACATCTATGCTTCCGGCGACTACGGCGAAGAGAACGTTACAAAGTATGAAAACGGAGCTCTCGCTGTTCAGGCTCTTCTTTCGGGCAAAGTTGACTGCGTTATAATCGACAACGAGCCTGCAAAGAATTATGTTGCGGCAAACGAAGGTCTTACAATCCTTGAAACAGAATACGTAACAGAGGATTACGCTATCTGCTTCAACAAGGAAAATACAGAGCTTCAGGAAAAGGTCAACAACGCTCTTAAAGAGCTTATCGCTGACGGATCGGTTCAGAAGATTATTGACAAATACATCAACGCTGACTGATTATAAAAAGCAGAATTTGCAAGCAGTTAGGGCCGGCTGTCCTTTGCGTCAGCGCCCTGACTGCGTGCTTTGTTGTTATTAACTTATAAAGGAGTTTTACCGTGCCGTCAAAATCGGATTTTTTTCAGGATTTTCAAAGGATATTCCTTGAAAACGACAGATACAAACAAATACTCGACGGCGTTTTAAACACCGTCAAAATCACCGCCGGCGCCCTTCTTATAGGCGTTATAATCGGTATTATTGTTGCGGCTGTGCGTACGTCATACGACAAAAACAAAGAGTCGCTGAAACTTCGCGGAGGTATCGGCTACTATTTTTTGATGGTTATTAATTTTATTTGCAAAATTTATCTTACCATCATCCGCGGAACTCCCGTAGTTGTCCAGCTTCTTATAATGTATTTTGTTATCTTTACCTCCTCGGACGACGGAGTTTTTATCGGTATTATCGGATTCGGTATCAATTCCGGCGCTTATGTTGCGGAAATTTTCCGTTCGGGAATCATGTCAATCGACAACGGTCAGTTTGAAGCAGGCAGAAGCCTTGGATTCAACTATATCCAGACCATGAGGTTAATTATCATTCCCCAGATGTTCAAAGCGACTCTTCCCACTCTTTGTAACGAGTTCATAGCCTTACTTAAGGAAACATCCGTTGCAGGTTATATCGGCGTAATTGACCTTACCAAAGCGGGAAATATCATTGCAGGAAGAACATTTAACTATGTGCTTCCGCTGGGTCTGGTTGCGCTTATTTATCTTGTAACCGTAATGATTCTCACCTGGCTTGTAGGAAGGCTCGAAAGGAGGTTGCGTAAGAGTGACAGATAATACTTTAATCTCCGTAAAAGAACTTAAAAAGCATTACACCGACGGGACAGTCCGCGCGCTTGACGGTATCGATTGCGATATTCAGAAAGGTGAAGTTGTCGTTATCGTCGGACCTTCGGGAAGCGGAAAATCGACGTTTCTGCGTTCGCTTAATCTCCTTGAAATCCCGACTTCAGGGCATATTTACTTTGAAGGAGTTGACATAACCGACAAAAAGGTCAACATCAACTCACACCGTCAGAAAATGGGAATGGTTTTCCAGCATTTTAATCTTTTTCCGAACATGACGGTGCTCAAAAATATGACTATTGCTCCCGTAACTTTGCTTGGAACCAGCAAAAGCGAAGCGGAAAAGACCGCGTTCGGACTGCTTGAAAAAGTCGGTCTCAAGGACAGGGCCGACGCCTATCCTTCCCAGCTTTCCGGCGGTCAGAAGCAGCGTATAGCCATAGTTCGCGCGCTTTGTATGAATCCCGACGTCATGCTCTTTGACGAACCGACTTCGGCGCTTGACCCGGAAATGGTCGGAGAAGTTCTTGACGTTATGAAAAAGCTCGCAAATGACGGAATGACAATGGTCGTTGTCACTCACGAAATGGGTTTTGCGCGCGAAGTTGCTTCACGGGTAATCTTTATGGACGAGGGTAAAATCGTCGAAGAAAACACTCCGGAAGAATTCTTCGCAAACCCGAAATCAGACAGACTTAAGGACTTCCTCTCAAAAGTCTTATAATAGCACGGCAGCCGTAGAACGAAAGTTTTACGGCTGTTGCTTTTTTTATCTTATTGCGTTTTATTATCAATTATGGTATTATATAGTATATATGTTTAACGGATGTGAATAATATGGAGAAAAAAAGAATTGTCGTCAAGGTAGGAACTTCTTCCCTGACCCACTCCAACGGTAAAATCAATATCAGACGAATCGAAAAGCTTATCCGTGTTCTTTCGGATATAGTCAATTCCGGAACCGAGGTCTGCTTTGTTTCTTCAGGCGCAATCGGCGTCGGCGTGGGCAAGCTCGGTCTTAAGGATAAGCCGACAGACACGCGCGGAAGGCAGGCGGCTTCAAGCGTCGGTCAGTGCGAGTTGATGTTTATTTATGACAAATTCTTTTCGGAATACAACCATATTATAGCTCAGCTTCTTATTACGAAAAGCGACGTTGACAGCTCCGAACGCCGCGAAAACCTTATAAACACCTTCAATAAACTTTTTGAGTTCGGCGCCATTCCGATTGTAAACGAGAACGACAGTATTGCAGTCGATGAAATCGTCTACGGCGACAATGACAATCTTTCCGCAATAGTCGCCAAGCTCATCAATGCAGACCTGCTTATAATACTTACTGACGAAGACGGTCTGTTCGACAAAAATCCGAGCGAATTCCCCGACGCGAAGCTTATTTCACAAGTCGACAAAATAGACGAAAAAATAATTTCAATTGCTTCGCCCAACGGTTCACATCTCGGAACCGGCGGCATGGCTACCAAGGTTCAGGCTGCGAAAGCGGCAACCGAAGCCGGTATTGAAACCGTCGTTATGAACGGCAGCAATCCCGAAAAGCTTTATGACATTCTCGAAGGTAAAAATACGGGCACGATTTTTAAGGCGGTGAAAAAATGATTAGTGTTAACGAACTGGGCAAGCTGGCAAAAGAAGCCTCCCGTGTTCTTGCATTAAAAACCACGGAAGAAAAAAATAACGCCCTGCTCAGTATTGCGGACGAACTCGAAAACAACTGTGATTTAATTCTCAGGGAAAATTCCGTAGATATGGAAAACGCCCGTAAAAACGGGATGAACGAAACGATGCTCGACAGGCTGCTTCTGACCGAAGACAGAGTCAAGGGCATGGCGCAGGGAGTCAGAGAAGTTGCTTCTCTCCCCGATCCCGTCGGAAGAATTCTTGACAAAGTCAGCCGTCCGAACGGTCTTGAAATTACAAAGGTCAGCGTTCCCATAGGCGTTATAGCCGTAATTTTTGAAGCGCGGCCCAACGTCACCTCAGACGCGGCTTCGCTTTGCCTTAAAGCCGGCAGCAGCGTTATTCTGCGCGGCGGCAAGGAAGCGATTCGTTCAAACAAGGCTGTTGCGGATATAATGCGCCTTGCAATTAAAAAAGCAGGGTTTAACGAAAACTGTATTAATTTAGTAGAGGACACGTCAAGAAACAGCGCGACCGAGCTTATGACGCTTAACGAATACGTTGACGTTCTCATTCCCAGAGGCGGCGCCGGTCTTATTCAGGCATGTATTAAGAATTCGACTGTCCCCGTTATTGAAACGGGAACGGGAAACTGCCACATTTATGTTGATAAAAACGCCGATATTGATATGGCGGCAAAGATTATTTTTAACGCCAAAACCTCCCGTCCGTCCGTATGCAACGCTGCGGAAAGTCTTTTAATCCACAAGGATATCGCAGAAAAAGCGCTTCCGGTAATCAAAGCCGAGCTTGACAAAGAGAATGTTATTCTTCACGGCGATGAAAAATCAAGAAAAATCTGTCCCGATATTCTCCCCGCAACCGATGATGACTGGGCGAAAGAATATCTCAGCCTTGATATGTCGGTAAAAATTACGGAAAATATTGATGAAGCCATTGAGCATATTTATAAATACGGAACTTTCCACAGTGAGTCAATTATAACCGACGACCCTGCCGCAGCGGAAAAATTCTTAAACTCGGTTGACGCGGCGGCAGTTTATCACAACGCCAGCACACGTTTTACCGACGGCGGTGTTTTCGGGCTCGGCGCGGAAATCGGCATTTCAACCCAGAAACTTCATGCAAGGGGTCCGCTGGGGCTTAACGAGTTAACTTCAATGAAATTCATTGTCCGCGGCGACGGACAAATCAGATAGAGGTGCTATCATGAGCGAAACAGCAGTAAAAAAGCATAAAAGGACTCATCGCTGGGCTTTCCCCGTGGGTCTTATAATTGTTCTTCTTGCGGTAGTAGGACTTGTATTTCTTATCGTTTGCGGCGTAAAGGGAATAAGCAAGGCGTTTGACAACAGCGAGGAAATCGAAAAGTACAATAAAATGCTCCGTCCCGTTGTTATGAACGACCCCGCGCCCTTTGACGACGTTAAGTCCGCTTCGGGAAATCAGCTTGTTGAAATCGCAATCTGGTCCGTTCTTATGGATGAACTCACCCCCCAAAAGTATGAATACAATGACGACGGAATGGTTATCCCTGCCGAAGACATTGAAAAGGCATTTCACGGTCTTTTCGGTTCGGACACAAAGATTACCCATGCCACAATTGAGGGTTACGGTTACACATTCACCTACGATTCCGAAGCGAATAATTATATTATTCCGCTCACCGGCGTAATTCCCATCTACACCCCGAGAGTTGTTGAAATCAGCAAAAAAGGCTCAGCCGTAATTCTTACGGTAGGACTTCTTGCCGGTAACGAATGGGCTCAGGCGGTTAACGGAGATATGGTTGCTCCCGAACCCGATAAATTTATTAAGGTCACTCTGCGTACCGATAAGGACGGTTCGACTTATATCAGCGCCATTCAGGACACTGACGCTCCGGATACGGTTGTCACCACTCAGGAGCTTGTCATAACCGAGCCGACTACAATCGCAATTCCTACTCAGGCGCAGACAAGTGAGAACGCTTCCGAGAAGGATACGTCCGAGGACAAAACCAAGACCGACGGTGAAGAAAGCACCGAAAAAGAAGATTCGGATAAAGAAACCGAAGCGGAAAAAGATACCACAGCAGCGGAGGAAAACTGATGAAAAAACGCACCGTTTTTACAATAATACTTGTTCTTCTTGCCGTTTCGTCGGTAATTCTTGCCGTTTTTGCCAAAAAAAAGCTTACCCAGCAACAGGAAAATCCCCAGATTTCCATAGGAGATGTTTCGACAAGAGAATCAGCCAAACAGGATGTTTTCTGCGAATTCAAGCATGAAAATCCTCTGATGAAATCCGATATCGAAAATGTTTTATACTCCTTTGACGATAACGGCAAGGTCACATTTTACCAGTTTGCCAAAAACGAATTAAAGGAAATGACCAAGGGAATTAAAACCGTAGATATCAGCGTATCCATGAGTGATGATGAAATAAACACAACCGTCTACTATTTCGAAACGGACAAACAGCTTTGCGGATACGGAGTTTTTACCTCCTCAATGGATAAAAACGTTAAGGTTTATTCATTCGTTATTTTCCACCTGACAAGACTCAGTAACGGCGACACGGTTCTGCTTGTCAATTCCGACAAGGACAGCGCTTACAATAACGTAAGAGTATGGGACGATATGTTCGAAATAAACCTTGAAAACGGAAATACCGAAAGATACTTTTCCGAAAGAAACCGCAGCGTTGATATGTCCGGAGCAAGAAGAAGGGATTTCTTTGTCACTACCGAAAACAGCGTAAACGACTTCGGCGATGATGTTCTTTTCTTCTCGTCAAGGGATTATCAGGTTACCGAGGACGGCAGTTCTCCGATAGATATTTATAAAAAAAGCGGTTCTGCTGAGGAAAAAGTCGCAATGATGACGATTGATTATTTCGTCGCTCCCGGTAAACCGGATCCCAATTCCGAATCCGAAGACGGCGGACTTTTATACCTGAGAACTACGGGCAACGGTTTTTCGCTTTATCATGATTTCGGCAACGAAGAACTCGGCGGAAACAGTCTTCTCACCCTTGACGGCGACTATAACACGGCGTATATGAGAAGCGGCAACTACCTTCTCGACAAGGAAAACGGCGTCGTTTATTCGCTGCTTGACGGAAGAAGCAGAACTTTGGGCGAGTATTCAATCAACGCAATGACCTTCTCCGTCAGCGAGGACGGAAACACGGTGCTTCTCACCGGTACGGTCACAAACGCTCTTGAATACGGAATTTACACTTATAATTTTGAAACAAAGAAGGCTTCTCTTTATATAAAAGAGGAATTCTCCTCGCTGTTCAATCCCATGTTTGTAAACAACAACGCCATCGCCTACACTTATCCCGACGGCGACAAGTATAAGACCGTTATTACGGCTCCGTAATAAAAATGAAAAAGTCAGCTAAAATATTTCTTTTTGCCTTTGCGGCAGCAGTCGCCGCCTTTGTAATAATAATGATACTTTGCTTCGGAGAATGTAAAATGAAAATTACAATCGACCAATCCAGAGAGCTTCAGAAGGTTTACGGCTGGGGAAGTTCCTCCTGCTGGTGGAGCCAGAATGTGTCAGATGAAGCCGACAGAGAGAAAATTGCAAAGCTCCTTTATTCAAAAGAAGGACTCGCGCTTAATATTTACCGGTACAATATCGGCGCGGGATATGACGAAGCAAATAACCGCGTCGGCAATCCCTGGAGAGTGACGGAAAGCTTTCTTGTAAAAAACGAAGAAACCGGCGAATGGGGATACGATTTCTCGCGCGACAAAAATGCCGTGGAAATGATGAAAAAATGTCTGTCCTACGGCTGCATTGATACGGTTATTCTCTTCGCAAATTCACCCCATTATTCATTTACCGTAACGGGTCAGTCCTCGGGCGGGTTTGAACCGCATGTTTCAAATCTGAAAGAAGAATGTTACGAAAAGTATGCCGACTATCTTATTACGATAACAGAGCATTTTATTGACGAAGGAATTCCGGTTAAATTCATCTCCCCTATTAACGAGCCTCAGTGGTCGTGGGGCGGCGAATGGGTCGGTCAGGAAGGCTGCCACTACGAGCCGGACGAAGTAATTGCGTTTCTGAAAATTCTTGCAGTAAAGATTAAAGAAAGCGGACTCAACGTTAAAATCTATGCTCCCGAAAGCGGAGAAATCGGCGCGTTTACCTGCGGACTGTTTGACAAAATGTTAGCCGATGAAAACATTAAAGACGTTCTCGGCGCTCTTAGTTATCACAGCTATTGGGCGGATAATTACGCAGTGCTTAAAACCGACTTCGGAAAAACCGTTAACGAAAAATACTCCGGTTACCGCGTAGATATGAGCGAATGGTGCGAGCTGCCGTGCGAGCACGGAACACAGACTGTCGAAAGCGCTCTGATTATGGCAAGGGTTATTGGAAACGATATGGCTCTTTCGCACGCGAATTCCTGGACAAGTTGGGTTGCGGTCAATCAGATTGGCATAAAGGAAGAAGACGGACTTGACCATTCCGACGGACTCATTTCCGCAAGCGACGATTTTTCACAGTATTCGGTTTCAAAGCGCTATTATGCTCTCGCTCACTATTCCGAATTCATTCCTGCAGGTTCGGTTATGGTTGAAAGTTCTTCAAACATTTCCACTCTTAACACCTGGGAAGATGAAAACCTGAGCGAAGACGACCCAAAAAGGATTGTAGGAGGTTATTCCGTAACCTTTTCGGCGTATAAGACGCCCGACGGCAAGGTTGTTCTTGTGCTTGTCAACGAAGGCGACGAAAGGGAAATCAAGCTCGATATTGACAAAGAAAAAATGACCGTTTACACAACCGACGAAATGAGAAATCTCGAAAAAACCTATGACGGAGAAAAACAAAAACAGATAACAGTTTCGCATAACAGTATCACAACGGTAGTGTTTGAGTAAAAGAGTATAAAAACTAACACCTCGGGGCATTTTCCACGCCCTGAGGTGTTTTTGTTGCAATTCTTTTGAGAATGACAGCTTATTCTATTTCACTTAATGCTACGGGGCGATGCTCGGCAACGCTCTTCTTTGCTGCAAGTCCGATTTTAACCGACTGAAGTCCTGCGTGAATTCCTACGGGAACCTCCGTATCGTTTTCAACTGCGGCAACAAATTGTCTCATTTCCTCCGAGAAGGATTCCATATATCTTTCAAGGAAGAAGAACAGCGGTTTTTCACCTGTTACTCCGTCTGCATTTGAAAGAACAGCAGATGAAAGTGTATCGTTTGAGGTTGCAACCATACCCTTTGAACCGAAGAGCTCTGCCCTCTGGTCATAGCCGTAAGCGGCTCTTCTTGAATTGTCGATTACTGCAAGAGCGCCGTTAGCCATTTTCATAGTGATAATAGCCGTGTCAACGTCTCCCTGCTCACCGATTGCGGGGTCAACAAGCACTGCGGAATTGACATAGATTTCTTCAACGTCGCTGTTTGTTAAAAAGCATGCCATATCGAAATCATGAATTGTCATATCGAGGAATATGCCGCCAGATACTTTGATATATGCCGGGTTCGGAGGCTCGGGGTCACGGGATGTGATTTTAAGGATATGCGCCTCGCCGATTTTACCGTCGTCATAAGCCTTGCGTATAGCCGCAAAGTTGTGGTCAAAACGGCGGTTAAAGCCAACCTGAAACTTTATGCCGGGATTCTCCTTGAGAGCGTCCGCTACTGCCTGAATCTTTGCAATTGAGTGGTCAACGGGCTTTTCGCAGAAAACGTGCTTGCCCGCCTTGATTGCTTCAACGGAAATTGAAGCGTGAGTATCTGTTGACGAGCATACAAGAACTGCGTCGATTTCGGCGTCATTAAGAATATCCTTATAGTCCTTTGAAATCTTTTCAACGCCGAAGGACTTTATAAATTCTGCTGTTTCATCGCTCATAAACGGGTCTGCAACCGCTTTTACGGTTGCATTTTTTACGTGATATGAAATTGACTCAAGGTGAACCTTGCCGATTCTGCCTGCGCCGATAATACCGATATTTAACATAATATTTACTCCTTATTTATAGTATTCGTCTTTTCCCAAAAGCCATTTTTTAGGGTTTTCGTCAATGTACTGCCAAACCTGTTGATACTCTTTCTCACTTCTCAATACTCTTTCATAAAAAGAAGCTTGAAATATCTTTCTCCCCGTAACATTACTGACGGCGTTACAATTTCTCGTTGACAGCGATTTAAACGTACATATCATATCTGACAGAGTAGGGCGGGGGCTTGCTCCCGCCGTTCTTCCGTCCAGAACAATTACGGCATGAATATGATTTGGCATAATGACATATTTATCAATTTTTACAAAATCATATCTTTTTTCTAATTCAAAAAGCTGTAACTCTATGATTTTTCCGTAATTTGTAAGTATAATTCTACTCTCACCTTTTTCGGCGGGAGCAAGCCCCCGCCCTACGTGATCATCATCAACAATTATTCTGCAAAAGATTTGTTCCATATCCTTTGCACATATTGTCACAAAATAATATCCGTTTTTGCTGTAATCATAGCACTTTAACCGAGTATGCTTTCTATTGGGAAAATCCTCTTTTGTCATAGCATTTATCAGATTGTTCCGTCCCAAGTGGAAACGTTTGTTGAAGTCTTTTCCTCTTCGTCGAACCAGTGGGTTGTAACTGCCTTCGACTCGGTATAAAAGCGGTATGCGTCCTTACCTAAGCAATGCAAATCACCGAAGAACGACTGCTTATGACCTGAGAACGGGAAGAAGCCTACGGGAACGGGAATGCCGACGTTGATGCCGACCTGACCGCCGTCAGTATGACGTGCGAATTCCCTTGCAAAATATCCGCTCTGGGTATAAATTACCGAGCCGTTTGCATAGGGATTGTCGTTCATCATTTTCAGACCTTCCTCAAAGTTCTTGCAACGCTTAATGCAAAGAACGGGTCCGAATACCTCTTCGCGACCGATTGACATTTCCTCGGTAACGTGGTCAAAGATTGTCGGTCCGACAAAGTAACCGTTTTCATAGCCTTCAACCACACAGTTTCTTCCGTCAAGAACAAGCTCGGCGCCTTCCGCAACTCCCTTGTCGATATCGGCAAGAACTTCCTTATAATGCTTTTCGTATGTAATCGGTCCGAGTTTTGAATCCTTTTCCCAGGACGGACCGACCTTGATTTTTTCTGCCTGTTTTTTAAGTTCTGCGACGAACTTATCTGCGATAGCTTCTTCAACAACGCAGCACGAAAGAGCCATGCAACGCTGACCTGCGCAGCCGTATGCGGAATTGATAACGCCCGCAACAGTTCTTTCAAGAGCGCAGTCGCTCATAACAAGAGCGTGATTCTTTGCCTGACAAAGCGCCTGACAACGCTTGCCTGCGGCAGCGGCTCTCTGATAAATCTTAAGGCCGACGGGAGTCGAGCCTACAAATGTAATTCCCTTAACATCCGGATGGTCAAGAATTGTATTAATCTCATTTCTTGAGCAGGTTACAACATTGATAACGCCGTCGGGAACGCCTGCCTCTTTATAAATCTGCGCAAGGAGCATCGCGGTTTTAGGTGTAAGAGAAGCCGCTTTAAGAACCATTGTATTGCCGCATGCAATACAGGTAGGAGCCATCCAGCCGAACGGAATCATTGCGGGGAAATTGACGGGAACAATACCCGCAAATACACCAAGAGGCTCACGGTATTTAACCGTATCATAGCCCTTTGAAGCGTCCATAATGCTTTCGCCCATCATAAGCGACGGAACCTGAGTAGCAAGTTCGGTACCCTCTTTAGCCTTTAAGACATCGCCTTCGGCTTCGCCCCATACCTTGCCGTTTTCCTTTGCAACGGACATTGTCAGTTCGTCCATTCTTTCAATAATGAGGTCGCGGATTTTATACATAATCTGCGCTCTCTTGATTGCCGGAACTGCTCTCCAGCCCGGATAAGCTGCCTTTGCGGCGGCAATTGCTTCAAGCACTTCGTCGTTTGTGCAGCAGGGCGCCTGACCCGTGATTTCACCCGTTGAGGGGTTGTGAAGGTCATACCATACGTCTGTTTTTGAATCACGGAATTCACCGTTTACAAAATACTTTAATCTTTCTACAGCCATTTTATCTTTCTCCTTATATGTTTGTAGATTTTACGGCGGGAGCAAGCCCCCGCCCTACGAATTTGTGGATTATACGGGACGTCGGGGACGCCGTCCCCTACAATTATTAAAGTCCTGAAACTTCGTTTATGTATTTGCGTGCCTTAACGGCATATTCAAACGGATTTGCAATCGCGGGGTCCTGCTCGGCTTCAACAAGCACATAACCCTCATATCCGTTTTCGTCGAGAACGTCAAAAATCGGTTTGAAGTCAATCGCGCCGTCGCCGGGAACTGTAAACGTACCGAGTCTTACGCCCTGAAGGAAGCTCAGATGCTCCGCCTTTACCTTTGCGATAACTTCCGGACGGATATCCTTTAAGTGAACGTGCTTAATGCGGTTGATATATTTTTTAAGGATATACATATAATCCTCGCCGCAGTACGCAAGATGACCCGAATCAAACAGAAGATTGAAAAGCTCGGGATCCGTGTTTTCCATAAGACGGTCAATTTCAGCCGCTGTCTGAACAACAGTGCCCATGTGATGGTGGAATGTCAAAGTGATTCCCATATCCTTTGCAACCTTGCCGAGCTTATTGACTCCCGTGCAAAGCATATCCCACTCTTCGTCATTCATAATGTACTTGTCGTCAAAAATTGACTTGTCGGTTCCCTGAATTGAGTGTCCCTGTTCGGAAATGCCGACAACCTTGGCGCCCATTTCTTTAAGGAATGTAATATGCTCAATGAATTCCTTTTCAACCTCTTCATAGGGCTTGGTTGTAAGAAATGCGGAGAACCACGCGTTGCAAATCTGCATGTTGCGAAGCGCAAGGGATTTTTTAAGAAAATCCATATCGTTTCTCGGATACTTATTTCCGACTTCGCATCCCGTAAAGCCGGCAAGAGCCATTTCGGAAATGCACTGTTCGTACGTATTCTCCTTGCCGAGATCGGGCATATCGTCGTTTGTCCATGCAATAGGCGCTATACCTAATTTAACCTTGTTTTTATCAAGCATCAGTATTTCCTCGCTTTCTTTCTGTTTTCTTCTTTATCTTCAAATGCTTTTCTTACATTTTCATTATTTGAGGTCGAGGCAATTCCGACGTGCCACCATGCGCCGTAACCGTCGGTCATGGTTTTCGGAAGAGCTTTGATGTCAATAAGAGTTGAAACGGTCTGCTTTTTGCTGTCTTCAAGAGCCGCTTCAAGCTCTTCAAGCGTTCTTGCTGTGTAAGTCTTAACTCCGTAACCCGCGGCCGACGCAGCAAAATCTATCGGAACAAGATCGCCCAAAAGCTCGCCGTTAGCGTCACGGAAACGGAATTCCGTCGCAAGATTTCCTATGCCGTTTGACATTTCAAGATTATTGATACATCCGAAACCGCAGTTGTCGAAAAGCAATACGTTTATCTTTTTCTTCTCCTGAACAGAGGTGACAAGTTCTGAATGAAGCATAAGATAAGCGCCGTCGCCGACCATGGCATAAACTTCCTTTTCGGGTTCGGCAAGCTTTGAACCCAGAGCGCCTGCAATTTCATAACCCATGCACGAATAACCGTATTCCATGTTATAGGAATATTTACTGTCAGTCGTCCACATCCTTTGCAAATCGCCGGGAAGAGAGCCGGACGCCGCAACAACAATCGCGTCGGAATCTATCTTTTCACGGATAAGCGCCAGAGCCGAAACCTGAGTTATGGTTCCCATCTTCTTCGCAAATTCGGGAATTGTTCTTTCGTCACGCGCAGCAATAAGCGGCTCGAAGTTTTCATCATATCTGTAGGAAGCAAGGCGTTCCATTTCCTTATCCCACTTTGCCTTAGCTTTTTCGTACTCATCCGTATAAGCCGATTTGTATCCCGCGTCCGAAAGCAGAAGCGTAAGAGCTTCAAGACCGAGCTTTGCGTCTGCAACGATTTTTGTTGCGCCTAATTTATAAGCGTCAAAACGCGAGGTATTAACCGTTACAACCTTCGCATCCTCTCTGAACAGCGATTTTGAAGCAGTTGTAAAATCCGAAAAGCGCGTACCGACGCCGATAATGACATCAGCCTGTTTGGCAATATCGTTTCCTGCCGAGTTGCCTGTAACGCCCAGACCGCCGAGATTATATCTGCTCGTTGAACGGCAGGCGGATTTACCCGACTGGGTTTCCGCAAACGGAATATTGAACTGCTCGCAGAAGCTTTCAAGAGCGTCGCCCGCTTCGGAGTAACGGACTCCGCCGCCGCAGATGACAAGCGGTTTTTCGGCTTTTGCAATTATTTTAATTGCATCCTCAAGCTCTTCATAAGCAGGAACCGTGCGAACAATTTTATGAACTCTTTTCTCAAAGAATTCGTCGGGATAGTCGTAGCTTTCGCCCTCTGCGTCCTGAGGAAGGCAGATGGCAACCGCGCCCGTTTCCGCAGTATCCGTCAGGACTCTCATAGCGTTAATCATAGCGCTCATAAGCTGCTCGGGACGGACAATCCTGTCCCAATATCTTGTGACAGCTTTATAGGCGTCATTTGTTGTTATTGAGAGAGAATTAACCTGCTCAAACTGCTGAAGCACAGGGTCGGGCTGACGGGAAGCGAATGCGTCCGCAGGGAAAAGAAGAAGAGGAACGTGATTAACCGTAGCGGTTGCCGCGGCAGTAATCATATTCGCAGCGCCCGGTCCTATTGAAGACGAGCATGCGATAATCTTTCTTCTGTTGTTCTGCTTGGCAAAGGAGGTCGCAACGTGAGCCATGCCCTGCTCATTTTTGCCCTGATAAACTTTCAGGGAGCCTCTGTTCTCGTCAAGCGCCTGACCGAGTCCGCAAACGATTCCGTGACCGAAAATTGTAAATATACCGTCTACAAATTTCGTTTCCTTGCCGTCAAAGGACACATACTGATTGTCAAGGAACTTAACAAGCGCCTGAGCCATTGTCATTTTTGCCATAAAGTCACCTCATTTATATGAATTAAATTTTTTACATATCCAAAAGCCATTTGTGTTCGGGAGCGTCGATTCTTGTTTTTCTCCACGGGTCATTTTCAAGATGACGAATCATCCATACATAGCACATTTTATAACCGGGAGCCGCCGCCTGCTGGTGAGTGTGCATAGGCGTAATGCAAAGGCATCCGCCGTCCTCAACCTTATAGCAATCGTCTCCGTTAAAGCCTACGCCGAAGCCCTGCGGTTTTTCAAACTCATAGTAATAAACCTCGGGCTGAGGGTGATAGTGCGGGGGATAACTGGTCCAGCAACCGGGCTTGTGGAAAACTTCGCCGAGAACAAGATTTGAATACGGCGCGCTTTCATAGTCAAAAACGGTAAGAACCTGCCTGTCGGCAGTTCCGTCCCACTGGTCAGCGCCGAAGTGCTGAATCATCAGGTCGTCGGGGGTATAGAAATGAAAACCGAAATCGTTACCGTTATCGGTCTGCTCAATTACAAGACGGCTGTCGTCAATTGCCCTGATTTGAACGGTCAGTCCCTTTGAAAAATGAATTGCAGTCGCCTTGTCAAGAAACGGACTTCTTCTTTTTGCAGATTCCGTTTTACCGTCAAAAGAGAATTCAACTTCTCCCTGCATTAAGAGAACGGCGGTTTCTTCATCCGCCGAACAAAGCGAAATGCTTTCCCCTTTTCTTAAAATCTTAACTTTTATATCCATAAGCATATCGGCATTTTTGCCGTTGCGCTCACACAGGATTTTTTCGTTGTTTTCGTTAAACGAAGGTCTTTCGTACATAATTCTCACCCTTTTTATGCTCTTGCAACCATTTCGCCGTATTCTTCTTTTTCTTTCTTTATGAATTCCTTAACAGCGTCAACGGACGGCATATCTTCACTGCAAGCGTGCGAAGCGACAAGCATTGCAGCCGAAGCCGAGCCGAATTCAAGACAGTCCATAATATCCCAGCCTTCAAAAAGCCCGTAAAGGAATGCCGAAGCATAACCGTCGCCGCCGCCGAAGGATTTAAGAAGCTTTACGGGGAAGGGCTTTATGGAATAACTCTTGCCGTCATTTGTATATGCGGTCGAGCCTTCTTTGCCGTGTTTTATTATTACGATTTTCGCGTTCTGGGAATGCCAGTAAGCCGCTGTCTGCTCGTCCGTTCTGCCCTGTTCAATCAGCTTTTCCGTAAGGTCATATTCCTCTCTTGAACCGAGAATTACGTCAGCCTGCTTTGCAACTGCGGAATAATAAATCGAAATTTCATCGCTGTTTTTCCAGTTATACGCGCGGTAATCAATATCGAAAATTACGGGGATATTATTCTTTTTGGCAAGCATTACAGCTTTGAGGGCAGCCTCTCTTGACGGACTCTCCGCAAGCGCGGTACCGCTTATAAGGACTGCTTTAGCCTGATTCAGATATTCTTCGTCAATATCTTCAACGTCGAGCTTTAAGTCAGCCGCAACATTTCTGTACATAACAATTGAGCTTTCCGTTTCGGATTTTATTTCCGTAAATGTAAGACCGATTTTCTCACCGTTTTTACAACGGACAATATGCGAAATATCAATGCCCTCTTTATCAAAATAGTCGGTGACAAACGTTCCGAGCTGGTCATCCGAAACGCGCGCAAAGAAACCGCACTTTTTACCGAGCCTTGCAAGACCTACGGCAATATTCGCCGGAGAACCGCCCAGATAGCGTTTAAATGTCGTGCTTTCGTTAAGCGGGCAGTAATAGTCGACGGGGTTAAGGTCAACCGCAACCCTGCCGAGAAGAATCAAATCATATTTCTTGCTGTTATCAAATTCTATGTATTTCATATTTACCTCCGTAAATCTTTAGTCCTTACAGTTAAACACTTTTATGTGCCTTTTAACATTTTCATAAACTCCGTTGACTTCATTTGCGGACAAATCAAAATAATTCGCCCTGTCAACCGAATCGCAGTATTCTTTTGCAAAACGGGCAAGCCGGTCGAACGAAGCCGTGGCAATATTGATTTTCCGCACGCCCAGAGAAATCGCTTTTCTGAACATTTCGTCCGTGATTCCCGTTCCTCCGTGGAGAACAAGCGGAGTATCAACCGTTTTGTTTATTTCTTCAAGCACGTCGAAACGAAGCTCGGGTAAAACGGGATAATTGCCGTGAGCGTTGCCTATTGCTACGGCAAGCGCGTTAACTCCGGTTCTCGCGCAGAATTCCTTTGCCTTTTTCGGGTCGGTGCAAAGAATTTTGTGAGCCTTGCCCTCCCCTTCATTACCGCCGACAACGCCAAGCTCCGCCTCAACCGAAGCCTTGAATTTAGAAGCTTTTTCAACTACCTTCTGAACCGTGCCGACGTTTTCCTCAAAATCAAGAAGCGAACCGTCAAACATTACGGAAGTAAAGCCGAGTTCAAGAGCCCTGTCAACCGTTTCGAGCGTAAGACCGTGGTCGAGATGAACCGCAATATCGACTTTTGAATTCTTCGCCGCAGCAATCATCATCGGTCCCATAAGCTCAAGCGGAGAATTCTTAAGCCTGACTTCGGCTATCTGCAAAATAATCGGAGTATCAAGCTCTTCCGCCGCCCTGACAGCGCCCATAACCATTTCCATATTGCCGACGGAAAATGCGCCGACAGCCTTTTTTTGTTCGTCCGCCTGTTTAAGCAGTTTTTTCATTGAAACCAGAGCCAAACGAATCCCCTTCTTTCTTCTTTATCGTGCAAAATATGAAATTATTTTATATTTTCTGTAACTCTTTCTGTCATATTTCGGAATTGAATATGTAAACTTTCTGTTTTCTATTTTATCCGCATATTCGCTCAGAAGAACCGCAGAATCGTTTTCGGTTGAAACCGTAGCCGCAAGCACAAGCATATTCATACTCTTGGGAAGGATAAAATACTCCGCATTTTCAACATCGAACTCATAAACGAAGAAATAGCTCTGCTTCGCGATTTCATCCTTGCCGCAACGGTGAGCGTGAGTAAACTCCAGCGCAGTTTTAACGTCCTTTGTGAAAGCAGTTTCTTTCATATCGTATAAATCCCAGCCGAAAACTTTTTCGTTCATTGCCGCAATCTTTTTCTTTACGGTGTTCATTCCGACTTCAAAAACTTCTTCTCTGTCAGAGCCGATTTCAGCCGCAAGAAGATAAAGCTTTTTAGCCTTTTCCGGCAAAGAAATCTTCTGTCTTGACGAAAGAACGGCGTTTTCTTTATCGCAGTCGCCGAGTTTAAACTCCACTGCGCCGCACAAAACATCTTTAGGGAACTGCTCCGCAGGAACAGTGTAACGCAGCGATCCGATTTTTGCGGAGAATTTTTCGCCGTTAAATGAAGAGATTCTCCTGTTAAACGGAAGCTCGAGCTTAATCTGGGTGTTTTCAAAGCTCTTCGTGTTTTCAAGCGTGAGAGCGAACGATTTGATTTCATACGGCTTCATCTCAAAAACGAGCTTTCCGTCCTTAACCGTTGCTTCGCCTTTTTCTTCCTCGGTTGCATAAACCTCGCGCGCCGATGCAATGCCGTCGCCGAGCGAAAGCGTAACGTTCTGAGGCTTGTTTGCAATCTCATTTACACGGATAATTATTTCATCGGTCCTTTCGGCCTTCTTGACGGCTCTTACGCAAACGGAATCGTTGTCAATTTCTCCGAAGGAGTATTCGTTTCCGAGCGGGCCGATATGTTTCTCGGTTTCAAACGCGAACATCGGAAGCGAGAATTTACCCGCCTCTTTTACCGTTCCGGTAACGTCGTCGCCGTCATGGGTGACAATCGCATACGAAAAACGGTTAAGTCCGAGATCCATCATGCTCTGCATACTGTCGTCATGATAATTCTTCATGGGAGTATGAATCGCGGTAAGCCTGAGCGTGCTGTTATCGGGCTTATCCCAGCCGTATTTGCAATCGCTCAAAACCGAAGTGCCGAATTCACCCGTAAAATCGGTAAGATCCACCCATTTCTGAGCAGGAACCTCATAAAGCTCCTCGGTGTTGTTGCCTCTCTTAATTGCGCCGAGACCAAGGTCGTAAAGCGCTTTTTCATTCGACGCTTCAAGAGGAAACCTGACCTTAACAAGTCGGTGCCTGTCGCGCCATTCAATTTCGTTAAACACGTCAACCCTGTCGCTTCCGGCGGTAAGAGAAACGTAATATGTAAATATCGAATTATCACATTTAAGCGTAACTTTAATCTCGCCCTTTGCAGCGCCCGACATTGTGATTTCACTGCCGACAAGTTCCGCTTTATACTGCGGTTCGCAGGCGATTTCCTTATAGTCGATTTCCCATGCGGGATATTCGTCGGTTCCGAAGTACTCGTAAATGTCGAATTTTATCGGAGCTGACAGAAGCTGCTTTTCCCTCGTCTTATCAAAAATTTCGCATATCTCGCCGTTTCCGTTGATTGACACGCGGACGCGGCTGTTTTCAACCGAGGAGTCAGTAACGCGGATTTCGCTTTCAAACGGACAGGCTTCCCCGCTTTGTCTCAATGAAAAAACTTTGACGGATAACGGCTTTAAAGTGGGAATAAACGTTACTTCCCTTTTCCCGTTTTCAAGAATTCTTGTCTGAGACAAAAGCTCCTGCGCTTGGTCATAAACGCGGATAAATTCACTTTCGCTGTCAATAACAAGACAAACCGCTTCGGTTCTTTCAAACGCAAGCGGGTTACTTACGACTACGCTTTTTCCGGCAACCTCCGTATTAAGCGCTTTCGCAACAGCTCCGACCGCGCCGACATATTCATTTTCAAACTGGGAAAGAGAAACGCCAAGGTCGTTCCAGCTCCTCTTATACGCTCTCTGAACCGATGTGCCGGGCAGGTCGTCATGGAACTGATGCGCAATTACCCGCTTCCACGCTGAAGTCAGCTGTTTGCGGGGATAATTCATCTTTCCGAGATATGAGCCGATGACGCTCATTCTCTCGGCAGCGTCTGCAAGAAGCTCGTTTCTCGAATTCAGGCGCTTGCCGATTGTTCTTGAAGTGTAACCGCCGACGCCGTGATACGTCATTACAAGTTCGTTTTTCCACTCGGGCAGCTTTTCTTTTGTCTCCGCGGGCAAAGCGTCAATTTCATTCATTACGTCAATAATAAAATCGGAACTGACCTTCTCGGGATAACTGTCATTTTCAAGAACAGCCTTGTGCATGGTCTTTACGGAACCAACCGACGGCGAGCCGCCCTTATCGCCTGTTCCCTGAAAAGCGACGGTAAAATCAAGCGAGTATTTTTCATTTTCTTCAAGTTTTTCCTTAACAAAATCCCAGTCATGCAGATTACCGGATTTAACATATTTTTCCTTTGAAAAATCCGTTACGTACGAGCCGGGTCTGAGAACGCCGTAAATATAGTTTCCGTCGACTCCGTACCATTTGCCGATGTCGAACGGATTGCCGTACGCCGAACCCCAGCTTAATTTCTGGGTGGTGAAGCCCTTGAGGTTTGAATGCGCCGCAATGCTCGGCAAAGCGAAGCCGAAGCCGAAACAGTCCGGAAGATAAATGTCGTTTGTACGAATACCGAATTTGTCCTCGAAATAATTATTACCTATAAGAATATTTCTGAAAAGCGCCTCGGGAGACGGAACGTTGACGTCGCCGTTTTCATAAGCGCTTCCGCACGGAGCCCATCTTTTTTCGGCAATGTATTTTTTAAGCTTTTCAAAATGCTCCGGATAATACTCTTCAAAAAGCTCGTATCTGTATGCGCCTTCAAAGTTGAACCTGTACTCGTCGAACATTTCAAAAAGACGGAAATTATTGTTTAAAGTCTTCGGCAGGCATTTTGAAATAACATATTCAAAATCCCAGTTCCATATTGTGTCAAGGTGCGCTGTTGCAACGGTCATCAACCGTTTGTTTTTTGTTGAATTGCTCATTTCGTTTTTACTTCCCTTTTACATTTTTTTGGGTCTGCCTATTTATAGGTTATTATAACATACCATATTGTAAATTTCCACTGTTTTTAAGCACTTTACACTGCTAAAAATTAATGCTATAATTTAGTTGATTTGCTGATTAAAACAACCGCTCAAAGAGGAAAAATATGTCAAACAAAACCTTAAAAACAATTCTTATAATTCTTGTCCTGCTCGCAGTTACGCTCACCGCGGTAAAACTCACGGGCATAGATAAAGACGTCGACTTCAAAGACATGGACCTCTCCTTCGGGAATGCAGCCGAAAAAGAGAGAGAAGAAAAAATCGATAAAATTATGAAGTCGGATTTTTTCGACGACTTTGAAGAGAATGTGCAGCCAAACATCACCCCGATTAATATTACGTCAAGCTCAAGGTATGAAGCCGTTCACGAGTATTCAATTTCTCCGGAAAAAGTCAAAAACCCCGTTGAAATCAACTGCCTTGTGCCTCAAAAATACAGAAGGCTCTATGTTGAAATACTCTGTTCTCTTAATGACTGTGTCGGAGAAATCGACCTTATAACACAAGCAACCGAGGACGACGTTAAAAGGGCGATTATTTATGTCCGCGATCTGAATCCTCAACTGTTTTACGTTGACTGGTCAAGCTACAGCTTCAATTCCTCAGGGGAAAAAATCAGACAGCTTAAGATGAAATTCCTTTTTGACGACGTTAAAAAGGCTAAAAAGGAATTTGATTCTGCGGTTGACGGAATAATTTCCGAAGCAAACAAGCTTCCCAATCTTTTTGAAAGGGAACTTTATGTTCACGATTATCTCGTTAACAATACAACCTATCTTGTGGATGACGGCGATACGGGAACCGCCTACGGAGCAATTGTCAATAAAAAAGCGAGATGCGAAGGCTATGCAAGAGCGTTTCAGCTTCTTATGCTGCGGCTCGGAATCCCGACAATCAGCGTTACGGGCATATCGGAAAATGACACTCACATGTGGAATAAGGTCGACCTGTACGGAAAGTATTATAACGTAGACGTCACCTTTGACGACGACTCATCAATTTCCGCCGTAACAAATCTTACCGTGAATGAAATCAGTCATTCATGCTTTAACGTCACGGACTCAATTATCAACCGAACCCATACGCAAAATCCGCTTGAATCAAAGGATCAGTTCGGCTCTTATCAGACGCTCATTACATTTGACTGCAACAGCGACGATTTTAATTATTACAGAATCAAGGGACTTTCGGTCAAAAACGCCTCGCAGTTAAAATATCTTTTTGAAAAATACTCTTCCGAAAAAAGAGTTACCGTCTTTTTTGAAACGGAAATGCCGTCAATCATAACCGTTCAGCAGGCATTTTCGGAGTATTTCAAGGACAGCTACAGATCCGGAGGTTATACTTTTTATTACAATCCTGAGCAATCTTCCGTGTATCTAAGGAATGTTTATGAAATTAACTGGGAACTAAATTAACAGTTTTTTTCACTTTTTTGTTGATTTATTGTGCAAAATGTGGTATAATTGCAAAACTATAAAAAAATTCGGGGATAATAATCCCCGATATTTCATTTGGAAGTGATTTTATGAAACCGATGACCTATCTGATCCTTGTAATTGCAGCCGGCTTTATCGCGATGGTTTTCGCAGTTCTTACAGCCCTGTCAATTTCAAAGAAAGACAGCGGAAACGAAAGGATGCGCGAAATTTCCGGAAACATTTCTGCCGGCGCAAAGGCGTTTTTGTATTCCGAATATAAAATACTCATTATTTTCGCCATTATTCTTTTCGGTCTTATCATGCTTCTTATTAATCCGTCAACCGCTTTCTGCTTCATAGCAGGCGCTCTCTTTTCAACGCTTGCCGGATATTTCGGAATGACCGTTGCCACAAAGGCAAATGTCAGAACGGCTCAGGCGGCAAAAACCGGCGGACTTTCCAAGGCGCTTAACGTTGCTTTCAGCGGCGGCGCGGTTATGGGACTGAGCGTAGTGGGTCTTGGCGTAATCGGTATCGGACTGATTTTCCTTATTATTGTCAAAACGAACCCCGAACTGGAAGCGGAATCCTTCAATATCCTTACTGGCTTCAGTCTCGGTGCTTCGTCAATAGCTCTTTTTGCAAGAGTCGGCGGCGGTATTTACACAAAAGCTGCCGATGTAGGTGCGGATCTTGTAGGTAAAGTTGAAGCCGGAATCCCCGAAGACGACCCGAGAAACCCCGCGACAATCGCCGATAACGTAGGCGATAACGTAGGTGACGTTGCCGGTATGGGCGCAGACCTTTTCGAGTCTTATGTCGGTTCCATCATTTCCGCAATAACCCTCGCATTCGCCGCAGGAACAAAAGAGAGCATCATTTCCCGCGCGCTTTTCCCGATTCTTCTTTGCGCAGTCGGAATTATCGCTTCCATCATTTCCACTATGATAGTCAAGCTCTCCAAATCCAGCGACCCGCAAAAATCGCTTAACATAGGCGAATATGTCACAACCGCGCTTGTAATTATTGCTTCCGCTTTAATGAGCGTATACATTCTCGGCGACGGTAAGTTTACAAATGTCGAAAACTGGGACGGTTTCTGGTGCGTATTTGCAGGACTCGTTGTCGGCACTATCATAGGAAAGCTTACGGAAATTTACACTTCCGAAAAATATAAATCGGTAAAAGAAATTGCCGAGTCCTCAAAAACAGGCTCAGCTACAAATATCATCAGCGGTCTCGGAGTCGGAATGAGATCGACCGCATTCCCGATTCTCTTCATAGGAATAGGAATCCTTGTTGCGTATAAATTCGGCGGACTCTACGGAATCTCGCTCGCAGCTGTCGGAATGCTTTCAACAACAGGAATGACGGTTGCAGTTGACGCTTACGGTCCTATTGCAGATAACGCAGGCGGCATCGCCGAAATGAGCGAGCTTGACGAAAGCGTAAGAAGCATCACCGACAAACTCGACTCTGTCGGAAACACTACTGCAGCCATCGGCAAAGGCTTCGCAATCGGCTCCGCAGCACTTACCGCTCTTGCTCTTTTCGCTTCATTCGCCCAGACTACAAAAATCAGCGAAAGCGGCATGAGCATACTCGACGCAAAGGTAGTTGTCGGTCTTTTCCTCGGCGGTATGCTTCCGTTCCTGTTCTCTGCTTTCACTATGAGCAGCGTCGGCAAAGCGGCAAACAAAATGATTGAAGAAGTCCGTCATCAGTTCAGGGAAAAGCCCGGTATTCTTGAAGGCACGGACAAACCCGACTACAAGAGATGCGTTGCGATTTCCACAACGGCGGCGCTTCATGAAATGATTCTTCCCGGCGTTATGGCTGTTGTCGCTCCGCTTATTGTCGGTTTCCTTCTCGGAGTAGAAGCTCTCGGCGGTCTTCTTGCGGGTGCTCTTGTCAGCGGCGTTATGCTTGCAATTTTCATGGCAAACTCGGGCGGCGCATGGGATAACGCAAAGAAATACATAGAGTCGTTAAGAGACGGCGGCAAAGGCAGCGAAGCTCATAAAGCGGCTGTTGTAGGCGACACCGTAGGCGACCCGTTCAAGGACACTTCCGGTCCTTCAATCAACATTCTTATCAAGCTTATGACTATAGTTTCGCTTGTATTTGCGTCAACGTTCATGATGGTCAATAACGGAACCGGCTTCATAAGCTTCTGATTAAAACAATAAAACCGCACGCCCTTTCCGACGCGAGTTTGTTTTTTTAATAACAGTACGGAGAAAGCAAAATGAGTTCAAATAAAAGATTTGACGCTATAATGGCTGAAATACAAAGCGGTCTTACAAATGATTCGGAGGAAAACCTCCGATATCTGGCAAAAAAGTGTTCGGAATATAAAGACGATGAGCTGTCCTATGAGATTATCAGGGAATGCGGACGGATGATGTATGATTACCTGCCCGAAAAAAACAGGCAGGCTTACGCCAAATCCGTTCAAAAAGACGACGCGTGGATAGAAAAAGCGCTTGAAGACGCAAAACAATATACCTGTAACAAGGACTACGGCAAAGCTCTCGAATTGATTGAAGGCGTTGTCAAAAAGATTGAAGCGCTTAACAGGTACACTGACGACTCGGTAAGCGAATACCGGATTTTCAGCGACAAATTTGAAGAAAAACTTTACAGATTCTACTTTAATCCGCAACGGACAGTACGCACCCCCAATATTCCTTATACGGAGCTATACGGTTTGTACGCAGACCTGCTTTTCGAATCGGGACGTTACAGCGAATCAATGACTGCGCTGGGGAAAGGATTGCAATGGGATCCTGTCGATTTCGATCTGACTGCGGAATACATTGATTGCTTAAAAGCAACCGGCAATATTGAACAATTCTATACACAAACCCTGAATACATTCAAAATTGCCTACAAGCCTGAGCAAATTGCCCTTCTTTTCAGAAACCTCGGTTATTACTTCTTTGAAAAAGGTCTTTTCTCTGTTTCGTACGCATGCTACATTAAAAGCGCGGCGTGTAAAGAGTCGGCTGTCGCAGAGCTTCGGATGCAAAATATCGAAACTATTACAGGCGGGCAGACGGACGCTCCTTCGTTGGAAATGTTTGAACAATATAGTTCCGCATACGGCTTCCCCACCGTTGCAGACGAAGCAGTTATAAATCTTATGCTTGACTGTGCGATGCATTATCTTGATCTTGATCAATTCGTTTCGGCAAAGTATTATTTTGAATTGTACTATGAATTATCCCATGACGAAGAGATTAAAGAAACAATAGACATGATTAACAGAATGACCACCTGATTCCCGTTTCACGAAATCTTTTTCTCAGGTTTTGCTACCCTGAAAACAGCCCGATATTCCTCGGGCTGTTTTTCTTCTGCTTCATCCTCGCCCGTTAAAAGAAGATAAAATGACAGTTCATAATACGGGAGGACATAAAAAACAGGAAAAACAAGCAGGCACAAAGCAAACCAGCCCAGCATCGAAAGCTTGAACAATGCGATTTTTACGCACATTCCGTCAGTTTTTACTGCGCTCATTTTTTTAGCCCGGAAGACGCTTTCACCGTTTAAGACGTAGTATTTCCAGGCTGAATAACGCTGAAGGGTTATCAGCGTAAAAGCTATGCCGAGAACAAAAAGAACGGCATTGCCGCACAGCCAGACGTCAAGCATTTTCCGTGTGAGAAATCCGTCCCTTAATGAAAGAATCATAAACAACACGCTCGCCGCAAACGGAATGAGGAAAAACATAAAGTTCAGAATGTAAAAAACGCCCTTGAGCAATAAGCAGAAAAGCATCCTTGCGGTAGTTAAAAAATTGCTTTTTATTCTTTCCCCCGATACAACTAAAAGCGCATATTCGATTCTTTTCTTTTTAGCAAAAGCGAAGAGCAGAAGGCCGGCAGCGCATCCGAAAACAGACAAAACCGCAACAACTGTCTTTGCATAACCCGGAACAAAAGCCGAGACAAAAGCATATACTTTTTTATTATACAAAGCAAAAACAGACAGACAAAAAACCGTAAGTCCGAAAAGACCCGTCAATGAAAGAGCAAACAGTTTAACGGGAACCGCCGTCCCGTTTTGTTTAAGTAATTGCTTCGCTTTAATTTTATACATAATATCAGCTCCAAAAAAAGAGATAGGCGATAACGCCTATCTCTATTTTTGACTGATTTTTTATTCTTTAACCGGTTTTTTTATGTCGAAGAAAAACCTTACGCCGTTTTCAACATTTTCAACTCCGTACCCGGTTTCATGGAGGTTGCATATTGCGCTGACTATAGACAGCCCGAGTCCGAAACGTCCTTCCTTGCGCGAACGGGATTTGTCTGCCCTGTAAAAGCTTTGCCAGATGTTTTCAATATCCTCCTGCCTTATGTGTTCGCCCGTGTTAAAAACAAAAATGCGGATAAAATCGCCGTTTTCCTCTGCGGAAATTTTAATTATCCTTTCCCCTGCAATATGCGAAACGGCGTTGGAAACGTAGTTGTTGAGAACCATATTGTATTTGATTCTGTCGCCGAATCCGACAAAATCCGAATTTATATCCGTTATACAGTCAATCTGTTTTTCGTCAAGAACTATTTTTACCGAGCCAATATATTCGTTGACAAAATCGGAAATATTAATATTCTCTCCCCTGACCTGATTTCCGCCGGATTCAAGAGAGGAAAGCTCAAGAAGCTGTAAAACAAGCTCGTTCATTTTTGCGGTTTCGTTGACTATTACGTCACAATACTCCCCGGCGTTTTTATCTTCATCTCCAACCATCAGTTTAAGCCCCTCGGCATAGCCCTGAATAATCGAAATCGGGGTTTTAAGCTCATGAGAAACATTTGATACAAAGCTCTTGCGTATTGAATCAAGCTTTTTTTCCTGCTCAACCTCGTCAAGAAGACGGCGGTTCTTTTCGTTAAGATCAACAAGCGCCTCATTAAGTGAATCGGAAAGATTGTTGATGCTTTTGCCGAGTCTGCCGATTTCGTCGTTGCGTTTCGCCTTGACCTTTTTTGAAAAATCAAGCCGTGACATTTTTTCGGTAACTTCGCTCATTTTAATAAGCGGTTTTGTAAACCTTCCCGAGTAGAAGAAAATTACAAAAAGCGCAATTACAACCGCAACAATTGAAGTAAAGCCCATAAAATTAAGGGCAACCTTTACGTTCTCGTCAATAACGCTTTTACGGCTGAACATTTCTATTTCCCCGCCGGAAGGAAGCTCTTTTCTGTAAACAATATACTGAATATCGTTTTCGTCCGTCTGAAGAATTTCAAATACTCCTCCGTCCGTATCCTTCTCACGGCTCTGAACCGTAATCTTACCGGATATTCCCGAAAAGACCAGCGAGCTTTCGTAAGCAAAATCTCCCTGTGCGGAATAGACGTTTATCTGGATTCCGCTTTTGCTTTCAAACTGCCGTATTCTTCCGGAATAGTCGGAAAGCGACGAATCGATTTTTGATATCTCATCCGCCATATCAGCCATATTCCGTTTTTCATTATCAATATAAATATCGCCCAGATACCAGTAATTGAGCGCAAGGAACGCAAAAATTGCAAGTATGAGAATTGCGCCGACCTGAGCGAATAATTTAAACCTGATACTTACGGAAGGTTTTTTCATTCGTTTAATCCCTCTTTATCAAGCTTATATCCGAGACCGTAAATAGTAACAATATGCCTGTCGCCCCACTTCCCGAGCTTGGTGCGAAGGCGCGCAAGATGGCTGTCCACTGTTCTCGTATCGCCCTCATACGTATAGCCCCAGATATCGTTAAGAAGCTGCTCGCGTGAAAAAACTCTTTCGGGCATCGACATAAGCCTGTCAAGAAGTTCAAACTCCTTTAAGGTAAGCGATACCTCTTTGCCGTCAAGGGTTACTGCGTGCGCTGCTCTGTCAAGCAGAAGTCCGTCGACATTAATTCTCACGTTTACCTGCGGGTCAAAGCTTTTTCTTTTAAGCAGGGACTGAACCCTTTTCACGAGGACAGTCGGGCTGAACGGTTTTGTAACATAATCGTCCGCGCCGACCTCAAATCCGGTCAGCTGATCGAACTCCTGACTGCGGGCACTCAGAAGGATAATCGGCACATCCGATTTTTTTCTTATCCTTCTGCAAACCTCCCAGCCGTCTATTTCCGGCATCATAATATCAAGAATCAGAAGACTGATATCGGAATTTGCATTAAAAAGGCTCATCGCCTGCGCTCCGTCCTCCGCCTCAAGCACTTCAAAGCCTTCTTTTTTAAGAAAATCGCAGACAAGCCTTCTTATAAGCTGTTCATCGTCCGCAACAACTATTTTACTCATTTCCTGTCCTCCGCCTGTTTATCTAACCTAAATACTCCTCAAGGCAAAGTCCTTTGGAGTTCATCTGCTTTGCGTTTTCAGCCCCTACGAAACGCCAGTGCCATGGCTGAGGGTCCACACCGGTAATCTCGGTTTTGTTTTCGGGATAGCGTTCAATAAAACCGTATTTTTCAGCATTCTTTTTAAGCCATGCGTACGCCTCCGTCTGATTAAAGCCTTCGTTTGCGCTGCCTATATCCATTGCAATTCCGAAATTGTTTTCACTGCATCCGGGGGGCATTGCGCTTCTTGCCGCCTTTTTCTCGGCTTCCTCTTTCGAGTAACCCTGACTTTCAAAAATCTCTACCTTGTGAAGGTAAATTCTCTTCTGATTTTCAATGCTTCTGTAGCCGGAAAACGGAGTGAGAATAACGCCCTCCTCCTTCGCGGCGTTATACATCTTTTCGTAAAACGGCTGAACGCGCTTGTCAAGGTACTGATTGCTTCCCGGTATTGCCGCGGCAAGCTCGGGTTTGTAATCATCGGCAAGCCTGTTTTCCGTATTGAGCAAAATCAGTTGCCAGTTGTCGCCGTCAACGCTGACTTCCTTCGGGTCGAAAGAACCGTCGTCGGCTTTTGTTTCTTTCTCTTCGCCGTCTTCGTGTTCAGCGTCTTCTTCGGAAAGCTCTTCGTCTTCTTTCTTTTCGCTTTCTTCTTCGGAAGTCGGTTCATTCTCATCTTTTAACTGAGTGCTGCTCACTTCGGTTACGTTTTTTGTTGTTGAATATACTTCGGACGTGTCCGGCTTTTCATTCCTGCCCTTCATGGAAACAATAACCGTACCGAGCACAAGAGTAAGAATCAATATCGTTAAAAAGCCGCCGAGAACTATTTTCATTTCCTGTTTTTTATATTTATTAAAAGTCTTCTTTTTTCCGTTTTGTGCCATTAAAAGAATCCTCCTTTTTCAAAACAGTATTAATTAATTTTACCACAAACGGCTATAATTGACAAGTGGATAAAAATTCTCGACTTTTCTGTTAAAGTATGGTAAAATGGAGTTTAGAATAAAAATGTTCTTCTTTCCGGAGGGAAACAATATGAAAGCTTACGAAAGTCTTCCCAATTACGAATCAAAATCGAGGGAAACAACCAATTTCATTATTAAAAGCATAAAAACCGTCTGCAAAGCCAATCCTTCAAGACAAAGCGGAAGCGAGGACGAAAAGAACGCCCAGAAGTACGTTGAAGAAACGATGTCCAAGTTTGCGGACGAGGTTAAAACGCAGGAATTTACCGCAAAAATCAACACCGAAGGCAAACTGAAAAAAACTGCTGTTTTCTTCATGCTGTCGGTTATAATTGCGTGCGTATCAGGCGTTGTCTGCTTTCTGCTTAAGGATATGCCCGAGCTTAAATATCTCTTTGTTATCCCGCTTATTTTAATGTGCGTCGGATTTATAATTCCTTCAAAAAAGGGCGTCAGTGAAAACGTAATCGCTATCAAGAATCCTTCGGGGGATATTAAAAGACGAATCGTTTTTATGGGCAACATTAATTCTCCGGTTGAAAGGTCTCTTTACCGCGCTACTTCGCCGAAGATGGAATATGTCGCAATCGTATTTTTCGGAATAGGGCTTGGACTTTGTTCGCTTTTTGATTTATGCGCAATTTTTCTTTTTGCGCCTGACAGATTAAATGTCAGCCCTCTTCTTGCGCTTGTTCAGCTCGTGTTCATTCCCGCGGGACTTCTTATAATGGTTTTCTTTAATCCGAAGCAGGAAGTTCAGGGAGCAACCGGAAATCTTACCGGAGCTTTTGACGCAATGGCTGTTATTCAGTATCTGACATACAACTCTCTTTCTCTTGAAAACACCCAGACCGTCAGTGTTTCGTGCGGCGCTTCGCTCGACGGAGCAACGCAGTTTTTAAATGAATATCTTCCCTCCTTCAGAGACGTTGACACAGTTTATATATCCGTTGATACTCTTGAGTCCGACAGGCTTATCGCCGTTTCAGGCGAAAAGGCAGGGCTCGTTAAATCGGCGGCTGAGAATGCGGGAGTTGAAATTAAAGAAACTGCCGACGTTCTCCGTTCCTCGCTTATCGGCGCGCTGATTAATCAAAAAGTACCCTGCGCGCGTTTAAGCGGCATAGACGCCGATTCCGGTTTGTACGCTTCACGCGAGGACGTTGTCGGAGCAATTTCGCCCATGGCAATTGAAGCGGGACTTAAGGTTTCGCTTGAAACCGCCTATCTTTTTGACGAACAGGGCATCTGAAGCCGATAAACTATTATTTTTAAAACAAGCAAAGGAGTCTTCCGAAATGAAAAAAAACTTACTGCGCGCAGTTTGTATTCTTACTGTTATTTCTCTTGTCTCGGTTCTGTTTGCTTCGTGTGACAATCCTTTCAGCAGCAAGGACCCCATTCCCGAAGAAGTAAAGCTTAAAACAGACCTCAGAGACGCTTCGTTCACTTTCACATACGGCGAACTGAAAAAGGTCATTCCGCTTGACGCTCTTGCTTCGCTGTTTGAAAATTACGAAGAAAAGAATCCCGACACGGAAATAACTCTTTCTCACAATGAAATAGTAACCCGTTTCAGCGCAGATGCCATGAAGGACGACGGAAAAGCCCTCGAGGGGGTCTGGTCGCTTGCCGAAAAGGACGAGCTTGACGCCCTTACAGCCAATAAGAACGACGTTATTGACTATTTCAATGAGCATGCAAATGCTTTGAAAAAAGAAAAGCCCAGAACCGAGTTTGACGAGGCTTTCTGGACCGATGACAGCAGTGACACCATTAATATTTCCAAAAACGGCGCCGAGCTTGACAAGGACAGCGACGAATATAAATCAATAAGAGGCGGAGCGATTATTTACAAAAACTATCTTCTTGAAGGCGCGCAGAGTAAAATGCTCGGTCACACCAAGGGCGAAAACGGCGAGGACTTCACGGCAACGAAAAAAGGACAAAGCCTTGACGATTATCTCTATCTTCAGGGAGAGAGTACGGTAAGCAAGCTCACATACGACGATGTTACGGAAGCAATTTCTTCCCTCAAGCCCGAAATTACAACGGTTAACGGTGAGGACTACATTACCGGCTATACAAGAACCATCGTTTTAAAACTCAAGCCCGAAAGAGAATCCGTCCTCAAAGCTTTCAGCCTTCATAACAAAAAAGCCGTTCTTGACGAGATGAAAAAATCCGACGATTATTTTAAAGTTGAGGATTATGACCTTTCATTCGGAGAGTGCGTTATCACTGCGGTCATTAACGGAGTTACTGACGAGGTTGTAAGCCTTACCTATCAGAAGAATATGACTGTTAACGCTTCGTTTACGGGCGCAAACAATTTCGCATCTCTGGGAAAAATCGATATGACCTTCAACTGCACAAACCAGATTTATTATCACTTTGACCGAACAACACAGGAAAGCTGATTATAGCGATAAATAAAAAAAGAACCTGAAGAAGGGCGATACCGATAAGGATGTTTAGGTTTTGGCTTTGTCTTTTTGCCCCTAAAGCAATTAAAAATCCCCTGAATACGAAAGTATGCAGGGGATTTTGTAATCACTTTATGAATCAAAATTACTTTGCCAAAACTGCTTCGCACCCTAAAAAGAGGTAATTTTTCGTTAGAACAATGAACAAAACGGGGTTAAGGCACAAAGCCTTAACCCCGTTTTTGAAGAAGTTATAGCGGAAAAGTGCCCGTTTTAGGGCTTAAACCTCCTTATCGGTATCGCCCTAATTTATTTCGCAAAATATTCGAGTGCCTTTTTGTATCCGTCAAACCCGAGACCTGCAAAACGCTCTTCACAGTACAGGGAAACAAAAGAAATTTTCCGGAATTCTTCTCTTGAATCAACATCCGTCAGATGAACTTCAACAGCCGGAATGCTGACCGCCTTGAGAGCGTCAAGAATCGCAACGCTTGTATGCGTATAAGCGGCGGGATTTATCACTATGCCGTCCTTATTGCCATACGCCTGCTGAATTTTATCGACTATTTCGCCCTCGTGATTTGACTGAAAAATCTCGACCTCAAGCCCGATTTCATCGGCGCTTTTTTTAATAAATTCACAAAGCGACCGATAATCGTTTTTTCCGTAAATATCGGGTTCACGGATGCCGAGCATATTGAGATTCGGTCCGTTTATTACCAGAATTTTTTTCATTTTATTCCTCCGTTTCATTTTCCAGAATTTTTTTCTGATACTCTTTGCTGACATTTAAAACGGCAGAATAAACATTTTTAAGATATCCGGAGATTTCCGGCGAAACACGGTATGAAACTTCATTCAGAACCTGCTGTTCCCTCTTCTCATCAAAAACGGGAAGAGAGTTTTCTTTTTTATACAAAGCTATTTTTTGGGCAATTTCCATTCGCTTTTCAAAAAGAGCCGAAATCTCCCCGTCAATTCTGTCAATTTCCTTACGGTATTCTTCAATGCTCATTTCTTTTCTCCGTTTCAATCATATCGTAAATCACAAAAGCCGTTACAGCCTCAATTACGGGTACTGCTCTTGGAACAATACACGGGTCATGTCTGCCGGAAACGGTCAGAATTTCCCTTTCGTGTGTCAGCAGATTTACCGACTGCTGAGGAATCGAAATTGACGGAGTCGGTTTAAACGACGCGCGGAAAATAATCGGCATACCGCTTGAAATCCCGCCGAGTATTCCCCCGTGATTATTTGTTACTGTTATCACCTTTCCGTCTTTTATGTCGAACGGGTCGTTGTTTTCGCTCCCCCTGAGCGAACTGCCGTGAAATCCCGAGCCGAATTCAATGCCCTTTACCGCGGGAATACTGAAAACCGCCCTGCTGATTTCCGATTCGATTCCGTTAAAAATCGGCGAGCCTATTCCCGCAGGCAGATTGCTCACTGCGCACTCGACTACTCCGCCGAGAGAATCGCCTTGCCGCTTTGCAGAGATAATCGCTTCTCTCATTTTTTCTCCCGCAGAGTCGTCTGTTACGGGAAAAGTCTTTGACCTGATTTTTATCAGCTCATTCGGACTAACATTTACGCTGTCAAATGCCTTATCATGAATATCGGCGATGCTGTAAATATGCGCTCCGATTTCTATTCCCATTTTTTTCAGCGCAAAACAGGCAACTGCGCCGGCAATTACCATGGGTGCTGTCATTCTGCCCGAAAAAAATCCGCCGCCGCTAACAAATGATTCTTTGCCGTATTTTACAAACGCAGCATAATCGGCATGCGAAGGTCTCGGAACAAACCTTGTGTTCTCGTAATCGGTCGCCCTTTTATCCGTATTTCTGATAACAATCTTCAGCGGTTCACCGTTGGTTTTGTTTCCGTCCAATCCTGATATAATTACAGGCTCATCGGGTTCCTTCCTCGGCGAAGAATATTCGTTTCTTCCCGGAGCTCTGCGTAAAAGAAACTGCCTGATAATATCAATATCAATTTCCGTATTCTTTTCAATGCCTTCAATTATAACTCCGATTTCTTCGGAATGAGACTGGCCGAAGACCGTCATTTTGACAGTGTTGCCCAAACTCATAGACACTGCGCATCACCTCCGAGAGAATTAAAATCTTCAAAAAACGCCGGATATGATTTCGCTACGGCAAAGGCGTTTTTTATAAGCACCTCGTTTTCACATGCGGTTGACGCCACCGCCGCAGACATTACGATTCTGTGGTCGTTAAACGAATCTGCCTCGCCGCCCGAAAGTCTTTCAACCCCGTCGATAATAAATCCGTCGTCCGTTTTTTCTATCCTCGCACCGAGGTTTTTAAGCAGGGAATAAACGCTTTCGAGCCTGTCGCTTTCTTTATATTTCAGGCGTGAAGCATTATAAATAACCGATCTTCCTTTTGCGGTAGCGCAAAGAACGGCAAGAAGCGGAACAAGGTCGGGAATATTCTTTGCGTCAATCTCAATTGCGTGCAGATTGTCGGTTTTAAAAGATAAAAAATCGGAGCTGTATTCAACCTCGGCTCCCATAGAAGAAAGCAAATCCGCAATCGCCCTGTCGCCCTGAGCCGAATTCAGATTAAGTCCCGCAACCTTCACGCCGCAGGCGAGAAAATATGCTGCGTTTGACCAATCGCCCTCAACGGTGAAATCGCACGCTTTGTATTGCTGATTACCCTTTATAAAATAGGCGTTGAGTTCTTCAATAATTTCGATTCCGAACCGACGAAGCGTCCTGACGGTCATATCAATATACGGCTTTGACTCAATCGGCGGGATAAGACTGATTCTGCTGTCACCGTCAAGAAGCGGCAGGGCAAAAAGCAATCCCGAAACGAACTGAGAACTGACCGAGCCGTCAAGCGTATATTCGCCCGATGTGAGCATGCCGTTGATTTCAAGGGGAAACGAATCGGAAAAGCTTACCCCGTGACGCTCCATCTCATCCTTAAGAGGTGACAGAGGGCGTTCGGGCAATCTGCCCGCGGCAGTAAAGACCGTTTTTTTCCTTAAAGCCGCCGCAACGGGTAAAAGGAAACGAAGCGTCGAACCGCTTTCCCCGCAGGGAAGGACGGGATTATTTACGCCTCCGGCAGGACTGACCCTTGTGGTCTCGCCCTCACGGGTAATTTCAGCGCCGAGCGAAAAAAGGCACTCAACTGTCGCTTCAATATCCTTTGAAGATGAATTAAGCCTGATAAAGCTGTCAGAATCACAGAGGGCAGCGCAAATCAAAGCCCTGTGCGCATAGGACTTTGACGCTATAGCCTGTATAAAGCCCGACAGAGGCGCAGGCGTGATTCTGACATCCATTTTTTACTCCAATCCGTCGCCGATAAACGAAATGAGTTCAAGCGAACCGATTTTTTTGATTTTACATTTTCCAATTTTTTCAGGAACTACAAACGCAACGTTCCCCATTGACATTTTTTTATCCGAAAGCGCCGCCGCGCTCAGTTTTTCGGCTGAAAAATCACAGGTGACGGGCAGGGAATTATTGATAAGCGCCTGCTTTACCGTATCCGTAAGATCTTCGTTGCAGTAGCCGTTTTTGTATGACGCGCGTGCTGCAACAACCATTCCTACCGCCACCGCGCTGCCGTGAGAAACGGAAAAATCGCTGCACTTTTCTATTGCGTGACCGACAGTGTGACCGAAATTCAATATCCGCCTGATACCGTTTTCACGCTCGTCCTCATTGACGATATCCCGCTTTATCGAAACGCAGCGGGCAACAACGCTTTCAAGCAGGTTTTTATCATTTTTCACGCCGCCGTTACAGACGTTTTCAAAAAGCTCGCTGTCGGCGATTACGCCGTACTTTATTACCTCAGCCATACCGTCCGCAAAAGTTTTTTCTTCAAGCGTGTCAAGGGTGTCCAGATCGCAAAACACAGCTTCGGGCTGCCAGAATGCGCCCGCAAGGTTTTTGCCTGCATTGAGATTTACCGCTGTTTTCCCTCCGACCGAGGAATCCACGCAGGCAAGCAGAGTTGTGGGCAGCTGAATAAACCTGATTCCTCTTAAATAGATTGCCGCCGCAAATCCCGTCAGGTCGCCTACTACTCCGCCGCCGAGGGCAATCAGAATGTCGTTTCTCGTCATCCGCATTTGAGCAAGAAATTCAAGTAATTCAAAAAGCACTGTGCAATTCTTGCTCTGCTCTCCCTCGGGAAAGACAAATTTTTCAACGATAAAGCCGCTGTCCGTAAGCGAATCGGTAACAACTTTGCTGTAAATTTTATCAACCCTTGAATCCGTTACAAGCGTAATCTTACACCCGTTAAAACCGTTTGCGAGTCTGTCGCCGAGCGTTGAAAGCAGGTTTCTGCCGATTAAAACATCATATTTTTTCGAGGCGTCAACGGTTATTTTTTCCATCATTTATCCTCCCTTTTATTCTGCTTTCCCTCGACAAGAAGTCTGTTAAGCGAGTCTGCGTCATTGTCTTTGAGCGCTTTACTGTATTCTTTTAAATTTGAAACGAGCGTATCGATTTCCCCGGCAAGGTAATCTCTGTTTTCCAGAAAAAGCTCCGTCCACATTTCGTTATTAAGGTCTGCAACCCTTGTCATATCCCTGTAACTGCCTGCGCTAAAGCCCATTCTCTGCCTTGCGGTAGGGCTTTTTACATAGGCGTTTGAAACAATATGGGCAAGTTGCGAGGTAAGAGCAATAATTCTGTCATGCTCGTCGGGCGTCGAAAGCTGAAGCTTTGAAAAACCCAGCGAAACAAAAAAGCTTTTAAGCTTTTCGAGTTCAGTTATATTAAGGCGCTCCGTGCATGTGAGAATCATTGAAGCATTTCTGAACATTGAACCTCTCGAATGTTCAAAGCCCCAGGTCTGTGTGCCCGCCATCGGATGACCGCCCAGAAATACAAAGCCGTTTTCACCCGCAACAGGAAGAAGCCTATCGCACACAAATCTTTTTACGCCGCAACAATCGATTACATACGCGCCTTTTTTAAATAATGCGGCGTTTTTAATTACATATTCAACCGCTTTTTCCGGATAAAGGGACACAAGCACTATATCACATTCCCCGAGGTTTTTTTCATCAAGCCCGTCATCAACCGCATTGCAAAGCTTTGCGGCATAAAACGCCTTTGAGGAGATATCAGAACCAAGCACCTTATGGTCGGTATTTTCCTTAACGGCTCTTGCAAACGAGCCGCCGATAAGTCCGAGTCCGACAATTCCGACAGTCATTCCATCACCTTATTTTTTAAGAATATCCCTTATTGCATTACACTCCCCGACAACATCCGCAAACTGCTCGGGAGTGAGCGCCTGCGGCCCGTCGCAAAGAGCGTGGGCAGGGTCGTTATGCACCTCAATCATAATTCCGTCTGCGCCCGCCGCCGTTGCCGCAAGAGCAAGCGGTCTGACGAGTCTTGAAAAACCTGCCGCATGGCTCGGGTCGGCAATTACGGGAAGATGCGTTTTTTCCTTAAGAAGCGCAATAGCGGAAATATCCATAGTATTTCTTGTATAGGTTTCAAATGTGCGAATACCTCTTTCGCACAGTATTACGTTATTATTGCCGCCTGCCATAATGTACTCGGCGCTCATAAGAAGCTCCTGCATGGTTGCTGCAAGTCCCCTTTTGAGAAGAATCGGCTTGTTTGTGTGTCCGAGCTCCTTTAACAGCTCGAAATTCTGCATATTTCTTGCGCCGACCTGAATGACATCAACATTGTCAAAAAGCTCAAGATGTGAAATATCCATAATTTCGGTGACTATGGGCATGCCCGTCTGCGCTTTGGCTTTTTCAAGAAGTCTTAAACCCTCTGCGCGCATACCCTGAAAAGCATACGGAGAGGTCCTCGGTTTGAACGCGCCTCCTCTGAGAAGATTTGCGCCGCTTTTTTTAACCTCGGAAGCGATATATGTTATCTGCTCCTCGCTTTCAACCGAGCAGGGACCGGCAATATACTGAAAATTTCCGCCGCCGATTTTACAGCCTGCAACATCAATAACCGTGTCATCGGGATGGAACTTTCTGTTCGCCGCCTTGAACGGCTCGGAAATTCTTGTAACGCTGTCGATAATCGAAAGCGACGATAAAAGGTCGGTGTCAATATGGCTTGTATCGCCGACAAGTCCGAGAATCGTTTCAAATTCGCCCTTGCTTTCGTGGATGTCGACGCCGAAGCTTTTGAGCCATTCCTTTAAATTGTATAGCTGTTCCTCATCTGTTCCTTTTTTGATTACTACTACCATTTTAAGTTCCTCATTCCCCGGAGAGTTTTCTTATATAACGCTTAAAGAATGTTACCCCGCCTTCAAGACTCGAAACGGGTATGCGTTCGTTTGTATTGTGAGTTCTTAAAAGCAGAGAAGTATCCGCTTCATAGGGCGAAAAGCGATAAATATTTTCGCAAATGCTTTCGTATTTACACGCGTCCGTGCCACCCATTACAAGGTACGGAGCAACAATATAGTCCGGACTTGTGCCGTCGCAGATTTCCCTTATTGCTTCAAAGCAGCGCGAATCCGTAGGCGAAACGTAAGACGGCTCCTTGCCCTTGACAAACTGAATATCGTCAATCCTTTTGCCCGCATATTTGAGTATGTGCTTTTTAACGCCCTCCACGCTGTCGCCCTGCATAATGCGGAAATTGACATTGATTACCGCCTTGCCGGGAAGAACATTGGCGGCGGGGCTTCCCTGCGCCATAGTCACCGCCGTAGTGGTCCTTACCATGGAAGCCGCGGGCGGAATAAATGTCATAATTTTTGTGATAAGGGGTTTGAGAATACGAAGATTGCAGGCAAACAGCCTTACTGGATATTTGGAATTCTTTCCTATCGAAACAAAAAGGCTGTACATATTTTTACTCAGATGCGCCCTGAACTGATGATTTTCAATCTTTCTTATAACCTTCGCCATTTTTCCGAGCGCCGTGTGCTTGGGCGGCTGAGATGAATGACCCGAATGACCCGTTACAAAAATCCTGTAATCGGCATAACCCTTTTCGGCAACGCCGATTCCGGCAAGGAATTTATTTTCAATCAGTCCCTTGACATTAACGGGCAGAATAGCGCCGCCCTCGTCAAGTATGCAGTCAAGATGAACTCCCCTGTTTTTAAGGGTTTCGCAGATTGTATCCGCTCCGCTGCCGCCGTGAATCATAGGTTCTTCATCATGGGCAAAGCAAAGGTAAACCGTTCTTTCGGGTTCAAAGCCCTCGCTCAGAAGAGCTTCGACGCTTTCCATAACGCCGATAAGATGGTTTTTCATATCCAGAGCGCCCCTGCCCCAGATAAACTCGCCGTCGTTAAATCCTTCAAACGCCGGATGTTCCCACTCATCTTTTCTTTTTTCATCGTCGGGCACAACATCCTGATGGGAAAGAAGAGCTATAGCGTCGAGAGACGGATTTTTACCCTCCCAGGTATATATAAGACTTGCCTTTGAAACCTTTTCTTTTTTAAGAGTCTTATGAACAAGCGGATAGCTTTCCTCAAGGAACGCATGAAAATCCTCAAAAGGCTTCCAGTCGTATTCTTCGTCCGTAGCGTACGAAACAGTCGGAATGCTTATCGCCTTCTGAAGATTCTTGATATACCTGTCCAGGTCAATGTTTTCATCCGGCAACGGAACAAACTCCTTCTTTTTTTCTTTAAAGAACGCCGCGCGTATAAGAGTCAGAATAATGAATGCTCCGAAAACTATCAGAATTGCGCAAAGAATTTTTGTTAACATTTTCCCTCTCCTTAAAAACCGAAAAGATTCATCTGCATTGACTCGGGAATTCCCTTAAGAGCGCCGACTTCACGCAGAGCAGCAATAACTGCGCTCGAAGCTCCGCTGCGCCGCTGAATATCGTCAACCGCAAGGAATTCGCCTTCGCCGTCGTTCTGAGCTTCATAAAGCGAATTTGCGGCATTTATTCCGACTCCGCTCAAAGCTACAAACGGCATTCTCAGCTTTCCGTCTTCAATTATGTACTCTGTCGCCTTTGATTTATACAAATCAACCGGAAGAAGCTTTATCCCGCGGGAAAGCATTTCTGATGCTATCTGCATAATTGTAAACTGATCTTCTTCTTTTTTAGAAACATCTTTACCCTTTTGTCTGATGGCGTCCATATTTCTTTTAATGGCGCCCTTGCCCTGAAGAACCGTAACCGCGTCCATATCCTCACCTCTGACGGTGAGCATTGCCGCATAGTATTCAAGCGGTTTGTAAATTTTGAACCAGCCGAGACGAAGTGCGGCAATAACATAAGCGGCCGCATGAGCCTTCGGGAACATATATTTAATCTTTTCGCAGGATGAAATATACCATTCGGGCACATTGTTATCACGCATGGCCTGCTTGTATTCGTCCCATTTTTTCTCGGCGCCCTTGGCAACCTTACCCTTACGTACAGACTCCATAATATTAAACGCCATACTCGGCTCAAGTCCCATATGCATAAGGTAAACCATAATGCTGTCACGCGTACCTATAACATTTGAAATAGTACAGGTTCCGTCTTTGATTAACTCCTGCGCGTTGCCCAGCCATACGTCAGTACCGTGTGAAAGTCCCGAAATCTGAAGAAGGTCTGAGAATTTCTGCGGCTTTGTTTCCTTAAGCATTTCGGCAACGAAAGGCGTACCCATCTCAGGGATTGAAAGCGTACCGATGTCAAAATCTATATCATCGGGAGTAACACCTAACGGCTCGGTACTTGTGCAAAGCTTAATAACATTCGGGTCGCATATATCAACGTCGTTAACATTTATTCCCGTCAAATCCTCAAGATGCTTGTAAATACTCGGAACATCATGGCCGAGCAAGTCAAGCTTCAGAATCGTATCATGAAGTGAACGGAAATCGAAATGAGTCGTAATCATTCCCTTGCTTTCGTCATTCGCAGGATACTGAACGGGCGTAAAATCGGTAACATCGTATTCATTGGGAACGACAACCATTCCGCCGGGATGCTGTGAAGTAGTTCTTTTAATGCCCGTGCATCCGTTTTTAAGCCTTTCTATTTCAGCCTTATTGTAAACGATTCCGTTTTCTTCTGCGTACTTTTTAACAAAACCGTAAGCCGTCTGCTCGGCGACGGTCTGGATTGTGCCGGCTTTAAAAACGTGATCCCTGCCGAAAAGATCTTCGGTGTAGCGGTGAGCATTCCACTGGTACTCACCCGAAAAGTTAAGGTCAATATCGGGCTGTTTATCGCCGTGGAAACCAAGGAAGGTTTCAAACGGAATTTCATGCCCGTCGCGTTTCATATTCTCGCCGCATTCCGGACAGTTTTTCGGCGGCATATCGAAGCCGCTTCCGTATTCGCCGTTTAAGAAAAATTCCGTGTGATTGCATTTCGGGCAACGGTAGTGCGGGGCAAGAGGATTAACCTCGGAAATTCCCGCCATTGTGGCAACGAACGAAGAACCTACGGAACCACGCGAACCGACATGGTAACCGTGAGCCTCGGAATCCCATACAAGCTTCTGAGCAATTATGTAAAGTACGGCAAATCCGTTTTCAATAATGGAGTCAAGCTCTTTTGAAAGCCTGCTGCTGACATATTCCGGAATGACTCCGTCCTTTTCGTATAATTCTTTCGCCTTGTTCCAGCAGATTTCACGCAACTGTTGCTCACTGCCCTCGATTGAAGGCTGGAATACTCCGTCGGGGAACGGGCGAATAACCTCAACCATATCGGCGATTTTGTTCGGATTTGTAATAACAATTTCTTTTGCTGTTTCTTCCCCGAGATATGAAAATTCCGAAAGCATTTCGTCGGTTGTTCTGAAATAAAGATTCGCCTGATTCTGATAATCCTTATAACCCTGACCCGCCTGAAGAATCTTTCTGAAAATTCCGTCTTTTTCGTCCATGAAATGAACGTCGCAGGTTGCAACCGTCATTATTCCGAGCCTGTCGCCCAGAGCAACAATCCGCCGATTGATATTCTGAATATCTTCTTCGCTTCTGATATTTGCGTGAATATCCTTGTCGCTTCTTATCATGAACGAGTTATTCGTATCGGGCTGAATTTCAAGATAATCATAGAACGAAGCGATTTTTTCAATCTCTTCCTCGCTTTTGCCCTCGAGTATCGCCTGATAAAGCTCGCCCGCCTCGCATGCAGAACCGATAATAAGCCCCTCGCGATGCTTTTCAAGCTCGCTTTTGGGTATTCTCGGCCGACGGTAAAAATATTTCAGATTGCTTAAAGAAATAAGCTCATAAAGATTTTTAAGTCCCGTAAGATTCTTTGCAAGAATAATCTGATGGTAACTCGGAAGAGATTTTACAGTCTCCTTTAATTTTTCTTCATCGGAAATGTCCGCTCCGTCGTCATTTACGAAATACGCCTCAACGCCGTAGATTATCTTTATATCGTTTCCGGCGGCATTCATCGCCTCGGGAAATGCCTGAACGCAGCCGTGGTCTGTAATCGCGATTGCTTTATGACCCCATTTTTTTGCGCGTTTAACAAGGTCCGCCGCGGTTGTAACCGCGTCGAGCTCCGACATCTTTGTATGAAGATGCAGTTCAACTCTTTTTTCTTCGGCGTCATCCGTTCTTTCGACCTTTGTGACCGTTGAAATATTTCTTATATTGAGAACATATTCGTTTGTGTATTTGTCAAGTCTTACGTCGCCGCAAACCATAACAGTTAATCCGTCTTTGAGCTTTGAAAGAAGAATACGCGTATTCTCCCTGTCGTCGAAAAGCTTGCAGGTATATGAATCGGTGTAATCCGTTACATCAAACGTAATGATATTGCTTCTTCCGTCTCTTGTATTTCTGACCTCCAGGTCAAAAATATCGCCCCAGATTACAACCCTGCCCGAATCAAAATGAACATCTTTTATATGTATCGGGTCTTTATGTATCGCAGCGCCGTAAATCGGATGAAGGGACTCAAAAATAATCGGAAAACCTTCAAGAACCCTTCTTTCACTCGGGGCGGGAAGCTCGGCTTCACGCTGTTTTTTTATTGCGGACTGCCTGTCAATCTCCTGCTGGAACTGCTCAATCGTCGGAAGTTCGCTTCCGAGTTCGCTCTTTAATTCAATTTCAAATTCAAGCGAAAAACGTTCGGAAATCAGGGATTTAATAAACTCCTGAGTTCCCGCGTTCTTTAACAGGTTTTCACCGCCGTTTTTTAACAGAACAGTAATTTTCCCTTCGGAAATTTCAACTCCCGCATTATCAAAAAATCCGTTTGCAACGGGGACTGAACGCTTTGTCAGTAAAAATATGTCCTGCATTTTGTCCGCCGAAAACAATTCTTTTTCAAATTTAGGATAAATCCTCGCGCTGTTAAGTTCGAGGGCAGACGCTATTCTTTTTTCAACTGTTTCAATAAGCTGCTCGTCGGCATATTCGCTCATTCTGAGCGTAAATTCAACAACCCTCGCCTCATCGTCAAGGGTCGAAGCAATAATTGTGTTGTTTTCAGGAAAACCTTTGCAGATTAATTCATTAAATAATTCCCGAAGCGACGCCATTTATAATTCCTCTATTTCCTTAAGTAATTCACTGACTATGTCTTTTTCGTCAACTTTTTTAAGTATTTCGCCCTTTTTAAAAATAAGTCCGCATCCGTCGCCGCCCGCAACGCCGATATCGGCTTCCTTCGCCTCGCCCGGTCCGTTTACAATGCAGCCCATGACGGCAACCTTAATCGGTTTTTTGCAGTTTGAGAGCTTTTCTTCAACCTCGTTTGCAAGCGAAATCAAATCGATTTTGGTTCTTCCGCAGGTAGGGCACGACACTATGTCCGGGCAATCCTTTTTAATGCCGACTGCCTTTAAAATGTCAAACCCTGCCGCAACCTCCTTGGCAGGGTCGGCAGTCATTGACACGCGGATTGTGTCGCCTATGCCGTCAATAAGAAGCGAACCGATGCCGGCAGCGGATTTTATAAGTCCCATTCTTGAAGTTCCCGCTTCCGTAACGCCTAAATGAAGGGGATAATCACACTCCCGTGCAACAATCCTGTAGGCTTTTACCATATTTTCGACATTTGACGATTTTATGGAAACGACTATATCGTTAAAATCGAATTTTTCAAGAAGTCTTATATGCCGAAAGGCGCTTTGCGCCATGCCCTCGGGTGTGACGCACCCGTATTTTTCAAGAATATCCTTTTCAAGCGAGCCGGAATTAACGCCGATACGAATCGGAATATTTTTACTTCTGCAGGCGTCGGCAACCGCCTTGACTCTGTCGTCCGAGCCGATGTTGCCGGGATTTATCCTGATTTTATCGGCTCCCGCGGCAACGCTTTCAATAGCGCAGCGGTAGTCAAAATGAATGTCCGCAACGACAGGAATGCTTACGGCATTTTTAACCGCTTCAAGCGTTTTAACCGATTCGATATCCGGCACGGTAAGACGGACAATCTCACAGCCGGCTTTTTCAAGTTCAACCGCCTGCAGGACATTTCCTTCAATATCCGAAGCCGGAACATTAAGCATTGACTGGACGGTGATTCTGTTTTCCCCGCCTATTTTAACATTTCCGCAGGTAACTTCCCTGCTTTTTCTTCTTTCCATACTATTTCACCAGTTTCATAATATCGCTGAAGGTAACCACCAGCATAAGAATCAGCAAAAGCGCAAGACCTACGCCGTGGACAATTCCTTCATATTTCGGTTTGACAGGTTTCCGCCTTATAATCTCAATGAGAATAAAGAACAGCCTTCCTCCGTCAAGCGCCGGCAAGGGAAGAAGATTAAACACGCCGATATTGATTGTAATAAGCGCCATTATCATAAGAAGCTGTTCGGCATTTCCGTTGTTGGCGGCATCCTCGGTAGCGTCAACTATGACGTCAACCGTTCCGACAGGACCCGAAAGGTCTGACAGACCGTACCTTCCCGTTACAAGGTCAAAAAGCGAAAGACGCACAAGCCTTACGATTGACGCAGACTGTTTAAAGGTGTTTGTAAAAACATTTAAAAATCCGGGTTCTTCGCCCACAATTGAAAAATCATAGGTAATAAGAGTAATCTCTCTTCCCTTGACATTTTCTTTTCTCGTTTCAAACTGCAAATTGTCAAGCTTAACCTTTTTGCCGTCACGGATAACTTCAATATCGTAAATACCGTCGTCGCTCCTGCTTAGAAGGAAGCTCAAATCCATATCGGAATAAAGCACGTGATTATCAATTTTAGTTATTTTATCCCCTACGCGAAGTCCGTTTTTTTCGGAGACGGCATTGGGCGAAAAGCTGTGAATGGTGTTTGTGCCGATAAGTTCGCCCGAGGTTGATAGCATTATTGCAACAATTACAAGTCCGAGGATAATATTCATAATTGCGCCTGCGGAAATAATAATAAATCTCTGCCAGGCTTTTTTATTATTAAACGCCCTTTCGTCGGAACTTTCCTCGTCTTCGCCCTCCATACTGACATATCCGCCTATGGGAAACGCGCGCAAAGCATAGGTTGTTTCGCCCTTTTTCTTTTTGAAAATGGCGGGACCCATACCTATTGCAAATTCGTTAACCTTGACCTTAAAAAGCTTCGCCGTCGCAAAATGACCGAACTCGTGAATCATTACAATGAATCCGAAGAAAAGGATTGCAAGAAGAATTTTCCACGCTTTGCCCCATACGGCGGCAAAGGTTATTGCAGCTAAAATAAAAATCACCTACTGTTTAATACTTTTCGACAAGCTCCCTTGAAAGAGCGTCAATTTCCATTACGTCGTCGTAATTATAATTATCATATTCGGGGATTTTTTCAAGAACCGAAGCAGTTCTTTCGTAAATATCGGGAAAACCGATTTTACCTTCCCTGAACATTTTATTCGCCTGTTCGTTTGCGGAATTAACCGCGGCGGGGAAAAGTCCGCCCATTGTAATTGCCTTTCTGCAAAGATTTATACACTTAAAAGTGTCATAATCCGGCTCGTAAAACGTAAGCGTTCCGCATTTTGCAAGATTCAGCTCGCCGACGGGCGACTCAAACCTGTCCGGGAAAGTCAGGGCGTACTGAATCGGAATTCTCATATCGGGAAGACCTAACTGAGCGAGAACCGAATTATCGTCAAATTCGATAAGAGAATGAATGATGCTTTCCCTGTGAACAACTATGTCAATATCCTTCGGATTCATCTTAAACAGCCAGACTGCTTCAATAAGTTCAAGTCCCTTGTTCATCATTGTAGCAGAGTCAATGGTTATTTTTGCACCCATTGACCAGTTCGGATGTTTAAGAGCGTCCGCAACGGTAACATTTTTCAGTTCGTCAATAGTTTTCCCGAAAAACGGACCGCCCGAAGCCGTGAGGATAATTTTTTTAAGCTGTTTTTTGTCATGGCATGCCTGAAGACACTGAAAAATTGCCGAATGCTCGCTGTCCACGGGAAGAATATCGACTCCGTTTTCTTCCGCTTTTTCGTAAACGAGTTTTCCGCCGGCAACAAGAGTTTCTTTATTGGCAAGCGCAATTTTCTTTTTTGCTTCAATTGCGGCAAGCGTAGGTTTAAGCCCTGCCATGCCGACAACGGAATTCAAAACCGTGTCGCAGCTTTTTTCACGGGCGCATTCGCAGACCCCGTCAAGACCGGAATAAATCTTCGTGTCCGTATCTGCGCAGCGTACTCTTAAATCCTCTGCAGCCTTTTCATCAACCAGCGCGGCAACTTCGGGTTTAAACTCCCTTATCTGTTTTTCAATCAGGTCTACATTAGAAAATGCCGCAAGAGCAGAGATACGGTAACCTCTTTTTCTTGCGACGTCAAGGCTCTGGGTTCCTATCGAACCCGTAGAGCCTAAAATTGAAAGAGTTTTTGTCATGATAAAATGCCTCTGTAAATTACAATTATTGCATTAAGCGAAGCGATTACAAAAAGTCCCGAGTCAAACCTGTCCATGACTCCGCCGTGACCGGGAACAACGTTTCCGAAATCCTTGACATTGAAATTACGTTTGATGACCGAAGCGGAAAGGTCGCCGACCATACTGATAAGCGAAAGCAGAAGAGCAATGACAATAACTTCTATGTAATTCATATTGTGTTTTTCAAAGAAGAAGTTATCAAACACCGCAAAAAGAATTACGCAGCTCAAAACTCCGCCTATAATACCGCCTATTGCGCCCTCAACTGTTTTTTTAGGGCTGATATTCGGACACATTTTGTGCTTGCCGATAAGGCTGCCGGTAAAATAGGCAAAGGTATCGGTAAGCCACGCCGCAAGAAGCGCAAACAGGATAAAGAACCTGCCGTAATGATGGTCGTAAACATCAGGATAAGTATCCCACATGTCCCTCAGTCTGAAAAGGCAGGAAAAAGCATACGGAACAAATACCGATGAAAGAATTACGCTGCAAACCTCTTCAAATTTGGTTTCCTCATATTTTGCAAGCATAAGTCCCATAAGAAGAATTGTGTAAAATACAAGAAACGCGACTGTCGAAATCTTTATATTCGTTAACTCATAAATCTCTTTTGCGTATTCATAATAAACCGGAATAATAATTGCAACAATGAAGCTTATCACCTTTATAGGCTTGTTTTTAAGCCCTATGCACTTGTTCAGTTCAAAGCACGCCGTAGCGGAAAGCGCCGCGACGGTTATGACCATTGCAGGAGTAAAGCATAAAGCAACAATTGAAATGCCGAAAATTGCGGCAAGTATTCCGAAAACTGTTCTCTTTAACATAAACTAACCTCATACGCCGCCGAAACGACGGTTTCTTTTTTCAAATTCTCTTAATGCTTCGTTGAGATCCTCTTTCGAGAAATCGGGCCAAAGCACATTTGACGACCAGAACTCAGCATAAGCAGCCTGCCACAGCATAAAGTTTGAAAGTCTGTGTTCGCCGCTCGGGCGGATAATCAGGTCGGGATCCGGCTGACCTGCGGTATAAAGATGCTGCGACACCGTTTCTTCGGTAATATCATCGGGCGAAAGAGCGCCGGATTTGACAAGCTTTGCGATTTCCCTTGCGGAATTCGTAATTTCCTGCCTGCTGCCGTAGTTGATTGCAATATTAACAATAACCTTGTGCTGCTTGCCGCTGACCCGCTCAATTTTATTCATCAGCATCCTCATATCCATCGGAATCTGACTTCTGTCGCCGAGAAAAGTCATATGAATACCCTTTTCCTCATTTTCGGCTTTTCTTTCGTCAGCTTCTTTAAGATATTGCCTGAAAAGCTCCATGATGGCATTGACTTCCTCTTTGGGTCTGCGCCAGTTCTCGGTTGAAAAAGCATAAAAAGTCATGCACTTTATACCGATATCCGCGGCGTATTCACCGATTACGCGGAAAGTCTTTGCGCCCTCTATATGCCCCTTGTAACGCGGCAGACCGCGCTGCTGCGCCCACCTGCCGTTGCCGTCCATAATAAAACCGACGTGTTCGGGCAATACTTCAAACTTCGGTAAATTATTATCCATGATGTCAGATTTCCATTATTTCCTTTTTCTTTTCTTCGCTTGATTCGTCAATAAGCTTTGTGAATCTGTCGGTAATTTTCTGAACTTCCTCTTTGCCGTCTTTAAGGTCGTCCTCGGTTATCTCGGAATCCTTTTTCATTTTTTCAAGCTTATCAATTGCGTCACGTCTGATATTCCTTACGGAAACTTTTGCTTCCTCGCCGTATTTTGCAACGTCTTTGGTAAGCATAATACGTCTTTCCTCCGTAAGAGGCGGGAAAGTAAGACGAATAACTCTGCCGTCATTCATCGGATTAATGCCGAGATCCGAAGCCTGAATCGCCTTCATAATGGGGTTGAGCGTACTTGCGTCCCAGGGCTGGATTGTAAGTATTCTTGCTTCTGCAACGGAAACCGCAGCCATCTGATTAATGGGTGTGGGAACTCCGTAATAGTCAACAAGAATCTTATCAAGCACGGAAGCCGTAGCTCTGCCGGCTCTCATGGAAGCATACTCGTGATTAAGAGCGTCAAGCGTTTTCTGCATTTTTTCTTCTGTGAAATTAAATACTGTCTTCATAATAATTCTCCTTTTGAATTTATTTTACGATTGTGCCGATTTTTTTGCCGCAAACGGCATCGACAATATTCTGCGGATTGTTAAGATTGAAAACGAGAATTGCAATTCCGTTATCCCTGCAAAGCGAAGCTGCGGTGCTGTCCATAACCGCAAGTCCCTTACTGAGTACCTCGTTATGAGTCAGCTCGTCATATTTGACCGCGTCGCTGAACTTATTGGGGTCTTTATCATAAACGCCGTCGACGTTTGTAGCCTTAAAAATAATGTCCGCGTCAATTTCGGCGGCGCGAAGAGCCGCTGCAGTGTCGGTTGTGAAGAAAGGATTTCCGGTTCCGCATCCGAAAATGACTACTCTTCCCTTTTCAAAATGACGGGTAGCCTTGTTTCTGATGTAGGGTTCCGCAATGGAACGCATTTCAATAGCGGTCTGTACTCTTACGGGAACGCCCATCTGTTCAAGAGAATCGCAAAGTGCGAGCGAATTCATAACCGTTGCAAGCATACCCATGTGATCGGCTCTGGTTCTGTCCATCTTGCCGGAGCTTCTTCCTCTCCAGAAGTTGCCTCCTCCGACAACAATACCGACCTGAACGCCGAGTTCGGTAACCTGCTTGACAGCGGAACAAATGCTGTCAACGGTATTGAAATCAATGCCCTTCTTTTCATCTCCTGCGAGAACCTCGCCGCTGAGCTTTAACAAAATTCTTTTGTATACGGGAGCCATATTAATTCCTCCAAAACATATTTTTCCATATTGTTTATATTTTATAATATTTACCACTATATGTAAAGAGTATTTTATTTTAATGTTGACTATTAACCGTAAAAATTTTATAATAAATTTTGTTGAAAATGAGAGGTGAACCGAATTGGACAAAGCGATAAAAAAAATCGCCGAAGCCTTTAATATAAAGGGCGAAGCGGTGAATGAAGAAATAATAGCAAACGGTCACATCAACAGGACGTATAAAATCGAATCCGACAGTAACGGCAAAAGAAGCTTTTACCTTCTTCAGAAAATTAATACATTCGTTTTCAAAAATCCCGATATTCTTATGGAGAATATTGTCAGCGTCACGGAATTTTTAAAGAAAAAAATCCGTCTGAACGGCGGTGACGAAAACCGTGAGACCCTTACGGTTATTAAGACGAAAGAGGGAAAAAGCTATTATAAAACACCCGAAGGCGAGTGCTGGCGCTGTTATATTTTTGTTAACGGTACATACGCCCTTAACAGCATTGAAAATCCCGAGGTTTTTTACGAAACGGGCAGGGCATTCGGCAATTTCGGGAATCTTCTTTCGGACTATCCGAGCGAAACTCTTTTTGAAACAATCCCCGATTTTCATAACACCGCAAAAAGATATGAAAACCTTGAAAACGCCATAAAAAACGACAGGGCAAAAAGAGTCGGCGAAGTCGGAAACGAGATTGATTTTATCCGTAAAAGAAAATCCGACACTCACCTGCTGACCGATTCGATCAATAAAAAAGAGCTTCCCGTACGCGTCACGCACAACGACACAAAGCTTAACAACATTCTTTTTGATAAAAGGACAAACAAGGGCATCTGCATTATTGACCTTGACACTGTTATGCCCGGTCTTTCGCTTTACGATTTCGGCGACTGCGTGCGTTACGGAGCTTCAACCTGCAGTGAAGACGAAAAGGATATGGATAAGGTTTCCCTTGACCTTAATCTTTTTGAAGAATTTTCAAAGGGCTATCTTTCTTCGGCGGGAAAAACTCTGACTGAAAAAGAAAAAGAGCTTTTGCCTTTCTCGGTTAAGCTTATGACTCTTGAACTGGGAATCCGTTTTCTTGAAGATTATCTCAACGGCGACGAATACTTTAAAACCGATTATCCCGACCATAACCTCATCAGAACAAGAGTTCAGCTTAAGCTCGTTGAGGATATCGAGTCAAAGCTCAGTAAAATGGAAGAAATAATTAAAAAAGTGCAGTGAATATCACTGCACTTTTTCTTTTATATTCTCTCTTCAATAAGCAGCTTGAGTTCCTTCGGGATACGGGCTGTTTTTAGTTTTTTCCTGATTTCTTCGGATTTTGTCAGCTTTCTGAAGGGCAAATATTTTGCGTTCTTTTTCATTGTGCCGCCCTGAAGCCGCGAGAAAGCCCATATTACTTCGTCTTTAGGCGCATTTTTCTCTTTTCTCTTTACGTTTTCAAGCGTCAGATTCAGAGAAGAATCAACCGGCAGGTCTTTGAATTCAAGTTTCGCTTCACTGCCTTCGGAATTGACAAGATCCTTAAATATAACAACATAATTCCTCTTTTCGGGAAGCACCGACAAATCACCCTCGGCGGCGTTGACCGCAAACGAAACCGAGCCGTTTTCATATTTCATTTCAAACTTTGTTTTCGCGTTGTGATTTTCGTAGTCGACCTTTGAATTATCCTCGTAAAGAGTAAATTCACCGTTGCCCGAGAACGCCCATATTTCAAGGTTTTTAGGATTTTCAACCGAGTTTCCCCCGTCTTTTGAAAGGGGTATAATTGCGCCCTCTTTTGCAAGAACGGGAATAGTGTTCAGGTCTCTGAACAGGGTTATGTTTCTTTCGCCCTCATACGCCTGAGAAGTGAAAATATCGACCCATCTGCCCTTTGGAATCCAGGCTTCAACCGAACCCATATTGATACTGCTGTGCTGCTTATTTGTAATCGGGCAGACAAGAAGCTCGGTGCCGAACATGTACTCGTTTTTGCATTTATAAGCGTTTTCATTTTCGGGATAGGAATAATACATCGGCTCGCAAAGCGCCTCGCCCGAAACATGCGTTCTGTAATCCATTGTGAAAATATACGGAATCAGCTCGTGCCTGAAGCGAAGCCACTTTTCGGCATTTTCGCAAACATCGGCGCGGTATTTCCACGGTTCTTTTCCGAGAAGCTCAATAGCCGTCGAATGAAGCCTCATTATGGGCGAAAGCACACCGAACTGAAGCCAGCGAAGATACAGCTCGTCATCGCGGTATCCGAAATGGTGACCTCCTATGTCATGGCTCCACCACGAATAGGCGGCATTCGCAGCCGTGATTGTAAAATAAGGCTGGAAATCAAAAACTTTGTAATTTATTGCAGTGTCACCCGAGAATCCGAGCGGATATCTGTGCGAACCGAGTCCCGCATATCTTGAAAGAATAAGCGGCATTCTGCCGTCCTCGGCGTTGTCAAGAAAATGGTAGTGATTCAGAGCGTTAAGCGGGTCAAGTCCTTCAACATCGCTCTTTTTACCCTGCTGCCAGTCAATCCACCAGAAATCTACGCCCTCTTTTTCATAAGGCTTGTGAAGAATATCAAAATACGCGTTCCAGTGTTCGTCGCTCGAGCATTTGAAATCAACCTTTTCTTTGGTTTCGGGATCAACTCCTACAGCCTTAGCCATTTCTTCATACATATCCTCGAAGCAATGCACTCCGTCAGCCGGATGAAGATTAAGAGTAATATGAAGATTCCTCGCCTTAAGCTCCTTTAAAAACTGCCTGTAATCCGGGAAAAGCTCCGTGTTCCACGAATAGCCCGTCCATCCGCGGTATTTGACGCCGAATTTTTCCTCTATTCCCTTAACCCAATGCCAGTCCATATCGACGGTAGCTACGGTTATCGGAACGTTTTCGCTTATAAATCTGTCCATAAGAGTAAGATACTCTTGCTGAGTATAGGCATGATAACGGCTCCACCATACGCCCAGCGCAAAGCGGGGGATAAGCGGAACGCATGAGCTGATTTTATAGAACGCCCTTATGGTTTCGCGATAATCCTTTCCGTACGCAAAGGCGTAATAATCGGTTGAATTCTTCTCCCTTTTTACAAAATGACCCGTTTCGTTGATAAGAACCGAATCGCTGTCGTCAAGCAAAAAAGCTCCGCCGTCCGTAATCAGACCGTCGTCAAGCTTAACGGCGCCGAAAGTTCCGTCAAGAGTACGGCGTGTGCCCTTAAGATTTTTCTGCCTGGAAAAAATCTCGGTTTTTCCCGTGTCTTTAAAGACAACGCTGTACGGCTTGAACTGCTTTATAAGAAAAATTCTGTCATACGTTTCGACAAGTATTTCGCCGTTAATTTTTGTAACTTTCATTTCGCTTTCGTCAAAACGCCGGTTAAAGACGGTGAATGAAGCCAGATCGGTTGTAAGATCCGACTGCTCAACTCTGATGAGTTTTGAAGAAAGCAAAGTAATTCTTACTCCGAAGCCCGTAAAAATCTGGCTTTCGTTTGCTTTGGCGTCTGTTTTGACCACGAGGGAATTCTTTAGCATATTTTCACTCCTTCGGTATGGCAAAAATATCCGTGTCCCAATCTGGAAGCGACGGTTCGTGCCTTAAATAAAGACTGTATTTATCGCTGATTTTATTTACAAGAAGCGGTAAATCGAACAGATCCCCGCTCCTGTGATAGACGGCAATTTTCATTTTGGGCATGTATTTTCTTATCGTTTTTTCAGCTCCGGCAAGAGCCTGTTTTTCGTTACCCTCGACATCAATTTTTATATAGGAAACTCTTTCGTTTTCAAGGATTGAATCAACACTGCGAAGCGGAATTTCTTCACCTTTTTCGCTCACCGAAGAACCTCTTCCGCTTCCCCTTTCAAACGTTGTTTTTCCGTCCTTTTCGCCTATTGCGCAGTTAAAATACAAAACATTTTCAATGTGTTGCGTATTCCTTTTGAGCTTTTCAAAGTTCTTTTTGTCCGGTTCAACCGCATATATTTTTTCCGTACGGCAAAGCCTGTCAACTTCAAGAACGGTATCTCCCCTGTATGCTCCGAGGTCAACGAAAATCTCATTTTTCAGATTGAGCAGTTTATAATTCTCGCTCCGGCTTGTTTCGATTTCAAAAAGATTATTTATTTCTCCGCTTAATCTGTATCCGATTATCCCGTCGAAGACACTTTTTGATTTCTCATCCGCGAACAGAGAACGGGCGAGGCGTATTTTTTCTTCGTTTTTCTTATAGAATTCAGAATCGAAAATTTCCGTTCCGTAAACAGGTACGCTCGGCGCGAAAAGCGTTATTTCCTGCGCCTTTTGTTCAACACCTTCAATGACATTTTCAAGTGACGAGCCAAAGCACAAAAGCGCAATCATATCGGGCGACTTTTCTTTTGCTGAGGAAAAGCTTTCGACAGTAAATGACCTGAAAACCTGATTCCTGACAAATCCGTCGGACGCGAAAACCCCGCTTATTTTAATTCCCCTGCGGATACACTCGTCAAGAATTTTATCCGCTCCGTTTCCCATGCCGTAAAGATAAACGGGTCTGACTTCGTTTTTCAGTTTTTGCCATAAATCAGTCATAGCTTTCTCCGTCTTTTTTATATTCCTATCATATCAAAAAAAGAATCTGTTTTCAAGCAAGTATTGAATAAACCGATTATTTATGTTATTATATCAATCCACTTAAATCAAAGGAGGGTAAAAAATGGGTAAAAAAGATTATTCAGCAATTACTCCCGAAATTAAAAAATTCTCAAAAATGTGTCTTAGCGACTGCAAAATAGATTCAAAGCTCTATGTCGAAAACAAAGTCAACAGAGGGCTTCGCGACCTTAACGGAAAGGGTGTTCTGACGGGACTTACCGAAATATCCGAAATAAACAGCAAAAAGATTGTTGACGGACAGGAAGTTCCCTGCAAAGGCGAGCTTTTTTACAGAGGCTATAAAATCGAAGACCTTGTCGACGGATTTGTAAAGGACAACCGTTTCGGTTTTGAAGAAATAACATATCTTCTTCTTTTCGGCTCTCTTCCGACTGCGGATGAGCTCGAAGAGTTCAGACAGGTGCTTAACTCTTACCGCTCGCTGCCGAATTCATTTATCAGGGATATTATTATGAAAGCCCCGTCAACGGATATGATGAATTCACTTGCCAGAAGCGTTCTGACCATGTATTCGTACGACAAAAACCCGAATGACACAAGTATTCCCAACGTACTTCGTCAGTGTCTTCAGCTCATAGCAACGTTTCCGCTGCTTTCGGTTTACGGATATCTTTCATATAATTACTATATCAAGGATTCCTCGAGTTTCTTTATTCACGAACCCGAAGCGGAGCTTTCCACCGCCGAAAATATACTTCACATGCTTCGCATTGATTCGTCATTCACTCCGCTTGAAGCTAAAATACTTGACCTTGCGCTGGTTCTTCACGCAGAGCACGGCGGCGGTAACAACTCGACTTTCACAACCCATGTAGTTTCTTCATCAGGCACGGATACATATTCGGCAATTGCCGCTGCTCTCGGCTCGCTGAAGGGTCCGAAACACGGCGGAGCGAACATAAAAGTCTGCCACATGTTTGACGATATTAAAGAAAACGTAAAAGACTGGACGGACGAAGAAGAATTAAGCGCATATCTGCTCAGAATTCTTCATAAAGAAGCCTTTGACAAAGCGGGTCTTATTTACGGCATCGGTCATGCAATCTATTCCGTATCGGATCCCAGAGCAAATATTTTCCGTTCATACGTCAAATCGCTTTCCGAAGAAAAGGGACTTGCGGACGAATTCGCTCTTTACTCCCTCGTTGAACGCCTTGCTCCCGAAATCATTTCAAAAGAACGCAAAATGTACAAGGGCGTAAGCGCTAACATCGACTTTTACAGCGGTTTCGTTTATGAAATGCTCGGCCTTCCGCACGAGCTTTACACGCCGATTTTCGCAATCGCAAGAATAAGCGGCTGGTCTGCTCACAGAATTGAAGAGCTTATCAACGCGGGTAAAATTATCCGCCCGGCATATATGGCTGTTCAACCCAGGCGCAATTACAAACCAATTTCGGAAAGATAAAAAAATCCCATTCCGCGCGGAATGGGATTTTTTGCTTTTTTTACAAAGTTGACGAATAATGTTTTTTTATCTATAATAAATGTATAACTCTTTCGGGGAGGAAAAAGCTATGAATTCTGAAATCAAAAGAATTATATCATTTTCTGTTCTTCTTGTTTTTATTCTGAGTATTTTCTCGGTTGCTTCGCTTTGCTCATCAGCGGAATCACCTGAAGAAAGAACGATTATTGTTGAGCTTGAAGCGGGCGAGGAAAACGCCGAATATAACTGGCACATTCTTGACGAAGCGATTTCCCAGGCAAACGAGAAAATTCTTCTTACCGTAAGCATAAACACCCCCGGAACTTACTATATCGGCAAGGAGCAAACCCCTGCGGCAATAAGACTGCGTCCCAACACGGTGCTTGACCTTAACGGCTCGACACTGCTCAGAAGCGGTAAGATGGGCAATATGATTCAGGGCTGCGACTATGACGGTAACACCGCAAACGGAGTAGGCTACGACCTGACGGGAAACATCACCGTCAAAAACGGAACCTTTGACGGCTCGGGCGGAACGGATAACGACAATTCAAACATTTTCAACTTCGGTCACGCGTCCGGAATCACGATTGACAACGTTACGCTCAAAAACAGTAAGGGCGGCCATCTTATTGAGTTTACCGGATGTGAAAACGTAACCGTTACAAACTGCAGATTTGACGGCTATCTTAACGCGGACCTTAAAAGCGCCGTTGAAGCCATCCAGTTTGATATATGTTCAACCAACATCACCACGGGAGAAAAAAGCTGGAACGGCGTTTACTGCACCGACGAAGGCGGCGCTGACAACACCCCCTGCAGAAATGTAGTAATTGACAGCTGCTCATTCCTTAATTTCCCGTCTGCAATAGGCAATCACAAAGGCGTTAAAGGCAAGTACACTTCAAACGTTACAATTTCAGACTGCTATTTCAACAACACGCTTGATTCCGCTCAGCCTGCAATCTGGGCATATAATTTCAAAGACAGCGTTATTTCGGATAACAGCATAAGCGGTAATTACAGCCACGGTATTTATCTTAGCGGCGGAAGTAATACCATAATAAAGAATAACAGCATTATTCTCTCAGGCACAAGCATTTATATCACGGTTGCAAGCGCAAGCTATGTTATCGACAGTAACGGAACAAAGGACAACGTGTACGTTTCGAACTGCAAAGTTCTCAACAACAACCTGACTACCGTAAGCAGTGTACCGGCTGTCTGCGTTTACACATCATCTCATATCTCCGAATTCTCGGGCAACGACATTACCGCTTCAAATGCAAAAGCGGTAACTATCACCACCGAATCAAAAGCAGACCTCATTAAAAACAACACCATTGAATCAGCAGGCGTAACCGATGACTCATACGGACTTCACCTTGCAGGTTCAACAGTCGGTACGGTTTCCGGCAATACCGTCAAATCCTATGCTCATTCGATTCAGGTAAGCTCCGCAGCCAAGGTAACAACGATTTCAGGCAACACTGTTTCATCAAGGGACGCCGACGGAATATACGTAACCGCTTCAACAGTCGACACAATAAGCTCCAACACGGTTTCGGACTGCGCTGCCGATTCAATTGAAGTTATTAATTCAAGCACGGCAAAAACAATATCGAATAACAAGATTACCAACAGCGGTAACAACGCAGTAAGAATTGCAAAGAGTACTGTTACAACCGTTTCCGGCAATACAATCAACAAGGCTGCCGACTGCGGAATTTATGTTTCCGAATCAACCGTAACAAATGTTACCGGCAACTATATCAACAAATGCACGAACAGCGGTATTAAAACGACTTCAAACGCCAAGAGCGTTATCAAAAAAGTCTTCGGCAACGCTGTTTTCAGCTCAACCGACTACGGCATTCGCCTTAACAATTCTTCGTCAACCGTTCAGCTGGGCAATAACGCAGTTAAATACAACAAGCCCGACGGAATCAAGAACAACGGCAAAACTACTGCAATAAACAAAGCCGGCTGGTGTCAGGCGGGCAGCAAATGGTTCTATTTCAATTCCGACGGAGCATACAGAACCGGCTGGCAAAAGATAAGCAAGAAATGGTATTACTTCGATAAATACGGTCAGATGAAAACAGGCTGGCTTGAACTTAACAAGAAATGGTACTACTTCAATTCCTCAGGCGTTATGAAAACAGGCTGGCTCAAATCCGGAGGAAAATGGTACTACTTCAATTCCTCGGGCGTTATGAAAACAGGCTGGCTGAGTCTCGGCGGAAAATGGTATTACATGAATTCTTCCGGAGCAATGCTTGCAAACTGTTCGCAGAAGATTGGTAAAAAAACATATAAATTCGACAAGAACGGTGTTTGTTTAAACCCGTAAACAGCAAAAAAATATCCCCGTTTCATAATGAAACGGGGACTGTTTTTTCTTTATGCCTTTGCTTTTTTGTTTGTAATTGCCCTGACTGCAAGCAGAGTAGCAATCATAAGAAGTATTGAAATCGGAAGACCGATAATCTTCAGCTCCTCGGGAAGAACGCCCGCGACAATGTAACCGACGAACGAAACGCCTGCGACCGTAAGCGCGTAAGGCAGCTGCGTTGAAACATGGTTAATGTGATTGCACTGAGCGCCTGCGGAAGCCATAATCGTAGTATCCGAAATCGGTGAACAGTGGTCGCCGCAAACGGCGCCCGCCATACAGGCCGAAATCGCAATAATCGTAATTTTTCCGTCGGAAGAACCGAATACGGAAAGAACGATGGGGATAAGAATTCCGAATGTTCCCCAGGAAGTACCTGTCGAGAAAGAAAGACCTACTGCAATAAGGAAAATGATTGCCGGCAGGAAGTACTGAAGCGAACCCGCGGACGAGCCTACAAGCTGCGAAATGAAAATCTTCGCGCCGAGCGAATCGGTCATAGTCTTAAGCGTCCATGCGCAGCAAAGAATAAGAATTGCAGGAACCATTGCCTTGAATCCGTCCGGAATCGATTCCATAAGCTGTTTGAAGGAGAGCACTCTTCTGACAAGGAAGAATATAACGGTAAAGATGATTGCCGCAAAAGAACCGATTACAAGACCTACGGAAGCGTCACTGTCGGAGAACGCCGTAATAAAGCTTACGCCTTCGCCCGAGAAGAAACCGCCCGAATAAATCATACCGAGAACGCAGAAAATGATAAGGGCAATAACCGGTATTACAAGGTCGCAAACTCTGCCCTTCGGGTTGTTCGCAATTTCGCCGTCGTCCTTTGATTCGTCGCCCGTTGTGAATATATCGCCTGCAACGGCGTTTATTTCGTGCTTTTTCATCGGACCGTAATCGAAGTTCGTAAATGCAAGGAAGAGCATCATAACGATTGTAAGAATCGCATAGTAGTTATAGGGAATCGCATTAATAAACAGCGACATTCCGCTTGCAGCGCCCGAGCCCTTTGCAAAACCCGCAACTGCCGCAGCCCATGACGAAATGGGAGCGATAATACAAACGGGAGCAGCCGTAGCGTCAATAAGATATGACAGCTTCGCTCTTGAAATATTATGCTTATCCGTGACGGGACGCATTACAGAGCCGACCGTCAGACAGTTGAAATAGTCGTCAATGAAAATAAGCACGCCTAACAGAACCGTTGCAAGCTGCGCGCCGACTCTTGACTTAATGTGCTTTGTTGTCCACTGACCGAATGCGCGCGAACCGCCCGCCTTGTTCATCATTGAAACAAGTGCGCCGAGCATAACAAGGAATATAAGAATACCTATGTTATATGAATCCGCTATGCTTGCAATAAAACCGTCCTGCAGCGTGTGAACCATGGTCGTTTCAAAATTGAAATTCGCATATATTACACCGCCGCAGAGGATTCCGATGAACAGCGAAGAATAAACTTCTTTTGTAATAAGCGCAAGTACTATTGCAATCAGCGGAGGAACAAGCGCCCAGAATGTTGCATATTTCGGAATCGACTGCTGAACAGTGCCGATGGCTGTTTCAATGTTTTCCTTGAAATCAGCGTCATACTGAAGATTATTCGCATAATCGCTTGCATAATCAAGGGCAGTTCCGTCCGCAACGCTGTCGTCATCAAGCTCGTTTACGCTGATATCATAAACAGTCTCTTCGCCGTCCGCATCCGCAACCGTAACGACGCCCGAAGAAGCGGAATCAGGCAACGCCTCGTCATCCGTCTTTCCAAGAGCCGTAAATGTGCAGATAAAACTGAGCGCAAACACAAGAACCGTCATAACGAGCAGTCTGCGAACCCGTGTTTTTGTAAGGTTTCGTCTTAACATTTTTCATACCCCTTTTAAAAAGAATAAATAAAAAAAGGTCACGCCGTAAAGCGCAACCTGACAAAATGACAAAGCAGTACATTCAATAAAATAGCGCTCCACTTAAAGTGACAGTACGATATGTTTTTCATATCGTCCCAGCAAAAACAGGTCGGAAACCCGGTTTTCACTTCGGCGGTATCCCCTTTCACACTGCGGCTTTTCCGAACCGTGTGCAGCGTTACTGATGTTTACCGCGCCTCTATTTATTGGGAGCATATTAGCACAACAAAAAGAATTTGTCAAGTGCTTCACCCGTTTTTCACTCAATTGCAATGTGACAATCCGTCGGTCAATCAGAGACCGAGTCATTGGGTGAACAACAAAAATCCCTGCCGATAAAACCAAAAATCATCAATAAAACTCTTGACATAAACAAAACAAACCTATATAATAATCAAGCACTAAAACAAAGACCAAATGAGGACCATTAGCTCAGTTGGTTAGAGCAACCGGCTCATAACCGGTCGGTCCGGGGTTCGAGTCCCTGATGGTCCATTCATACAGAGGTTTGCCGGGCAGATTTCACGCCCCCAGCCTCTTATATAGGGGTATAGCTCAGTTGGTAGAGCAGCGGTCTCCAAAACCGCGTGCCGAGGGTTCAAGTCCTTCTGCCCCTGCCATGGATAAAGCCTTGAAACGCTTGGTTTCAAGGCTTTTTTCTTGTCTTTATTTAATTCAATTTTTGCCCGATTTTGGACTTTACTGCTCTTTTGATGCTCTGATTTTGTCCAATTTCTCGCAACAATTCTAACCTTCCCGTCCCGTACAGCATCAAAAAAGCATCAGAACAGCCCTGTTTTCGCTATGTATCTTGTCTTAATTCTGTTTGAAAATAGAAGACATGCGGGTTCCAATCCATAAACTGCATTTGAGAATAATTCTCCGCATTATTCACATATTCATCCAAATTATTACGATCAATAAACCAAATATCATTTTCATTGTTACACGATGAACAAGAAAGGATATAATCCACTTCTTCCTTTTCTTTATAAAAAGTTAAAAACTCTTTTGAAGCCGCTATGTTTACCAACTTCATTTCACTAGTGCTTCTATCATATGCTTGTGTACCAAGAGGTGATACATCTTCAATAAAAAACATAACCTTAAAATGCCAATTATCATTAAGCGATAAAAATGTATTTAAATTATCTTTGTATAGTTGAATGTGATTATAATGCTTTTCAAAAGTCTCAATGATATTTTTTATATAAAAATCATATGAGGTTTCAGCTGATATAATATCATGGTATTCTCCCTCAGCATATTCTTTCTGAAATTCCTTAATTCGTTTGTCAATTCTACTTTCGTCCAACCTAAATCCGCTTCCTTTTCTGCCTTTTTTATAGCAATCTATTTCAAAATGCTCAATAATATATACAATTCTGTTTTTATCGTCTTTTATGTAAAAATCCGGGGCATCAAATCCTTTGATTGTGTACTCTTCTTCCGCCATTAAAAAGTCACACAAATTATCTTTGCTCCCATGAAAACGTATTGTGTTTTTCTCGTTGGTTCCGAAATACTTAACCAAAGCTCTTATGGCACTGTTTTCTCTCATCGTTAATTCACCTTTATTAATCATTTTTATTCTCTTCTTTTACCAAGTAAAAAATACTTAACGGTAAGAAAGAATGCTTGTATGATTGTGCAATAATGCGCACATTCTTTGATGTAACAAATTTAATATCGTGTAGCAACTTTTTTCTTCCGTTAAGTTTATCAGATTCAATAGACACAATTCCATCTTTTGAATAAACTGCAACTGCAATACTTGGCGTTAGTGAGAAAAAGATACATGTTTCAGGTTTTGCTAATCCATTATTAAACAATCCTATTTCTTTTTTACCAAATCCCTCAACTAACACCGGATTATCACTAGTTACAAATGGAAAAGCTAGAGAATCCACGTTATAATAAACAACCCAAATATTGTTTTTGAGTATTGACAAGTATTTTTTAAAAACATCATCGGAAAAAACATAATTTAAATAAATCTCTTTAAGTTGTTCTTCCGATAAATCTGTATCTTCAATAATCTTCTTATATTTAGTTGCGATTATTTCTGGAAGAAATGACAATAATTCTTTTTTTACTTTATGTGCAATATCTGGAAAAATACTATATATATGATTAACACTATCCGGAATTCTAAACAGCTGGCACATAATAATTCTAGAAAGGACATCCTTAAAACGATCGTTTAATACAATGGAATCTCTATTAGAAAGATTGATAACCGAAACTATTGTTTCAAGTTCATTCCCACATAACACATCAAATTCATCTGCAAAAAAATGTTCCCAATATTTTATATCTTCCCTTTCTGGCGAATCGTAATAGTTTTTGATAAAACCTACTCTCTCAATGTTTTCTTCAAATAAGTTAATGATTTCTCCATCATCGTATCTAACACCAACTATTCTTTTGCCATTACATTTTTTTGCAAACCTTTTAAGATAAGCTACTGGCACAATATGGTTCCTTGTAAATTCTTTTGACATAATTATGCGCCTTTTTAATTAGTTCTTCATTCTATTATTGTAAATTCAATTTATCAACTATATATGTACGATTAACTCGTTAATTTTCATCTTGTAATTATATATCCCTAGCGACAAAATTAATGGGCTGATTATCTAAACATTGTCAATTATTCTTATGTCCCGCAAGTTCATTGTCCAATCATATTCATCATAGAGTATTGCTCCTATAGTAGCCATCTAATATACGTTAACAAAACGAACATCTCCGGTTAAATGGCCATGTTCAATATAATAATGAACTGCATGACTCAAATCATTATAGGAAATCTTTATATTACTCTTATATACTTCTTTACTCATTTCAATAGCCTAATCATTTTTATTCCATATTCAGTAAACACATATGTTTTTTCTTCTTGTTGTGTTTTTTGTAATGCATCCCAAGTCACAGCGAATCCGCCATTTCCATCACTAACCATACCAGACTTATCAAACTTTTCACAAAGTAATCCTGCAGCAACAAATCTTAGATAACATTCGTTCCCAAGGGTGCGATTCAATATGTAAATCTCTCCAGTACAATCCTGTGATTTTAGAATATCAATATCACTTGAAAGCAATAAATCAATAGTTTCGGAATAATTCACCAATTCCTCCCATGTTATTATATAGTCCAAATATGCAAGGAACAGTTTTGCTAAAGCAATCGGCTTCTCATATGATGTGTACCTATTTATCAATATCAAAAGATATTCTATCTGCTGATTCTTGAACTTTTCATTATCCCGTAATTGTTGCTGATATTCAATTCTTTTTTCATCATCGATTATTCCTTCGTTTATTTTATTCAGAAAGACAATCAGTTTCCTTAAATTATGTCGGTCTAAAAGACTACTACCAATCTTATAAATAGAAACAGCAGTAGAAATGATAGGAACATCTTTTAACAAACCATCTTCTAGTATTGCATCAAGTCCAACTTCGGCAAGATTGCTAACGCATGATATTGATTCTTCCTTAAGCGATTCACTAAAAGCTCTTGATAATGATTTTTCATCCATATATTACACCTCAAAGCATATAATATTGTCTTGTGTTACCACAAATAAGGATGTATAAAGCACTCTTCTGCATCTTTTGTGCGTATGTCAGATAAATAGGTTTTTGGATCAACCGGATTGCTATCATAAACTTTATCTTCCGGAGCAAAAAGTGCTTGTCTCCAATAATGACCGTTATCATCAACCATACCAATAGATAGAATTGCTGAAAACATTCCAGAAACAATTCTAGTATTATGATAGCAAATTTTGACGGTTACTTTTTCACCAACTCTTATCTTTCTATCATAACAATAAGAGTAGTTAAGAAGTTTCTTTTCAGCCATATCTTTAGCGTAATCACGATGGAATAAGCAAGTATCTTTTTGATAATGACATGTCAAATCAATGTTAGAAATATTTGTTTTACCGACATTCTCAAAAGTATAAATCACACAACACCATTCGTCTTCGTTGAACAAATCCATGTCATAGTATGCATCGACAATTTCGTGCCTTTTTTCTCCACTTACAGTTACATTGTCTATAGGCACAACAAAAACATCAATATCACATTTTTGATTAATACCTTTTCCAACTATTTCAAAATAGTTATTGTAGTCAACTATTTTCAATTCAGGACGGTCGCGATATGTTTCTTTGTTTTCTTTTATTATCTCTTTCTTATCTTCTCGCTTTTCTTTTCTTCTTTCTATAGCCAAGGTAAACAAGAAAGTGATTAAGCCACCAATTATGGCTGCAACTATACTAACAACGATTTCTTTAGTTAACCATTCCATTAATTGTTCTCCTCAATATTTTCAACTTGTTCCATAACTTTCTGGAAAACTCCTGGCGATACTGTAGCGGATAGCCATTTTTAATCAAGCAAACCTTAATATCAAATTTAAGCTGATCACAAACAATCTGATTATTGAGCCAATCCGCAAATAATGATTTAGTATCAATAATGTCTTTAATCTTCTTTGCCAAAATCTTACATATATTGTTTATTAAAACGCCATCTACGCTACAATCCATCCATAACCCTGAACACTCATATCGATAAAGTGATTGAGCAGCAGGTTGGTTTTTGACTCAAATGACTCCTTATCGTAACAGTCTGGCAGATAATCATCAAGCGAATCGGCAATGGCATTTCTCACTCTTGCCTTTGGCTGTTCATCTTTATACCAATCAACAACAAGCAATTCTGCTTTTTCATCAATTAGCTTTTTAAACAGATTCTTAGACGCAAGTTTAACTGCCTGCTCCTGCGCCTTGGTGAGTTTTTTGCCTTGAATCAACAAATCGTACAGTTCGAGTTCTTCCTCTGTTAGTCCTTCAAGACTTGCTCTTGAAGATTCACCTTTCAGTTCCTCTATCAACTGAAGCAACTGTTCATAGTAATCTTCATTCTCGGATCCGCCTGCATTATAGCGATCAATAATTCCCTTGAATCTTTCGGAGAACTTCACCCTAGTTACATTTCTGTTTATCATCTGCTCAAGGGCTTTTTCAAGGTAGTCCTTGAGGTCATCAATTTCTATGGCCTTATACGGAGCATGCTTGATTTCTTTTCTGAGCTGTTCAGTGTCTATTTTTGAAAGATCAATAACCTTTGTACCGTGAATAACCCATTCCGTGCCTTCTGAATCATCAGCGTCCTGTGAAATAACACTCGTATCAAGTAGCCGAGCCATTTTTGCCTTTGCTCGATTTATCTTGTCATCATCTATGGTGTTATTAAACAAATCATGCAGATACTTCAAGGGTTTAAAACTCTGATTGTGCCAGCCCATCTCAAATATTTCGGGTTTAGACGCTTCATAAAGGTTGACCATTGTATTAGTGATAACCTTGAATTTTTCCTTGGCATCATCTTTTTCGATTATCTTGTCATAGGCCATACGAAGATAATCAAGCTTATCAAATGTGCTTCCATCATCAAGCTTATCCAAACTATATCCTATGTCATCAAGGAATGATGCGCCCTCATCTATTGACTGATTAAGCAGTTCCACAAGCATATCGACATTTTTAGCAGGAAGGTCGCCGTCATCACCCGTAGCGTAGTCGCTTAATGCTTCCTGCATCCATTTGAACACGTTGACATAGTCAACGATAATTCCGCACGGCTTGCCTGGGTAAACACGGTTTGCCCTGGCGATTGCCTGCATCAGAGTGTGGCTCTTCATCGGCTTGTCAAGATAAATTGTCGAAAGGTTCTTAACATCAAATCCCGTCAGCCACATTGCACAGACAAACACAAGATTCAACGGATCATACGGAGTCTTGAATCTGTCCTCAATATCAAGTCCCTCAGGTGTAATCTCATTCATCTTTGCTCTGTGCTTTGATATGTCAAGTCCGAGTGCGGAGAACTTTTCATTCTCGCCGTTTTCTTCGGAGACGATAACAGCCATTTCCGTGCTGTTCATGTAGTTGATAATATTTGTCAACTCATCCCGTTTTTCTTTAGTGTCGGCAGTATTTCTTTCTTTGATAAGGTCTTTGATTTCCTCCTGCCAGTAATACTGAACCTTGTCATACATTTTAACGGCAGTAAATTTATCAACAGAAACGACCATACCTTTGCCGAGGAATCCTCGTCTCGGGAAATGATGAGCAATATCTCTTGCTATCTTATCAAGTCTGTCCTCACGCTTGATTACCTCGAGAATACGGGAACCCGAATTCTCAAGCTTCTTTGTTTCTTCTTCGTTAAGGTTTTCGTCCTCGATAATATCAACTATATCGTCATCAAGAAAGTTATTCTGCAAACCTACCTCGGGAACACGCCTTGAATAGAACAGCGGAACAGTTGATCCGTCTTCAATAGACTGAGCGAAGTTATACTCCGAAACATAGTCGCCGAACCATTGATTTGTAAGGCGTTTTGAGCCGAGCAAAGGCGTTCCCGTAAACGCTATAAAGTTAGCATTCGGAATTGCTGTTCTCATATTTTCCGCCAGGTCTTTGTACTGTGTACGGTGCGCCTCGTCAACCATTACAATTATATCGTCACGCTCGGAAAGCACGGGATATTTCTTGCCCTTGTCATATCTGAATTTATGAATAAGCGTGAATATAAATTCCTTGTTTGATTTAAGGTATTCTCGAAGCTGTGTGCTGTTTTTCGGCTGACATTCTTCCTTGTTGCCGATTACCTCTGTACGAACGAAATTCTTGTGAATCTGCCCGTCAAGGTCCTCACGGTCAGTGATAACGAGGAATGTGAAATTGCCCTCAATTTTTCTTTTCACCTTACGGGCAAACATAACCATTGAATATGTTTTTCCGCTGCCCTGCGTGTGCCAGAAAACACCGAGTTTACCGTTAAGCTCTTTTCTGGTTTTAACAGACTCTATAAGATTATTTACGCCGAGGAACTGGTGGTTCTTGGCGATAATCTTATTTTTCTGATTTTCAAACAGAATGAAGTTTTCTATGTAGTCGATAAGTCTTGCCTTGTCGAGCAAGCCGTCAACAAAGTATTCGATTGAAATGCCGTTGCTTCTTATTGCTTCACGGTCAACATGCTCTTTTTCGGAACTGACCTTCAGCCATTCAAAGAAGAAATCGTAAGTCGCATTGAATGCGCCGAGTCGGGTTTCAAGCCCGTTTGAAAGCACGCAAATCTGATTGAACGCAAACAGATTCGGAATGTCTTTTATATAATTAAGGAGATTTTTATTATACGCCTCTTCAACCTTGACAATGCTGTTTTTAAGCTCGATGAAAACGAGCGGAAGACCGTTGACAAAAATCAGCACATCAGGTCTGCGGTAGTTATAGTGTCCCTGAATCCACATCTGCGAAACTGCAGTAAAGGTGTTGTTTTCAGGGTTTTCAAAATCGACAAGCTGAACAAAGTCAAAATCATCCTTGCCGTTACGCCTGATTTTAACCTGAATCTTATCTCTTATTTTTTTGTAGTTGCGATAGTTGACATCATTGAGGTCGCTGCCGGTAAAATCCCGTGACAAGTCCACTGCTATACCGTCGAGGATTTTTTCATCAATCGAAGGATTGATTCTTTTTAAGGATTTTTTAAGCACCTCGGGCAAAACGCATTGTTTCTTTGAAGTCCTGCCCGTGCCGTCATTGAGGTCGTCGCGCTTCGAGGTGTCAGCGTCACAGATTATGATGTCATAATTAAACGGCTCTGCTCTCAGCTTGTCCAGTATCGCCTGTTCAATATCGTCTTCCGTGATATAGTTCGGCATAGTTTATCTCCTTTGTTAGTTAATGATATTTAAAGCTCTTGTAAACACCTTAAGAGCCATTGCATAGTTCTCCATTTTTTCGGTTTCTTCAGTTATATCATCAAATCTAATTCTAGTTGGGCTGCCATCGTTAGAACAGACCAAATACATTATTCTTTTCTCTGTCGTTAAGTTATTTACATCCATTTGATATAAACCTATATCCTTTTTAATAGGATTATTTATTCCTTCTAGATTGACGCAGTCAACAATTTCTTTTTTAAAGAAATCAGAAAAAGATGATGCCACTCTATTTGTTTCGTCTGGGAGGTTCTTCGCAACATTGAAAACAAACGGAGAATTTGACAGCTTTGCGCTTACGACCCAAAGTAATTCTACACACATAACGGCCACATCAACTTTTTCATCAAAAATAATACTATGTAAAAGAAGAGCTTTTTCAAATATTTTATCTCTCGTTCTTGAATCAAAGGGTTTTAATAACAAACTAACATATTTATCCACTTCAAATTTATCTTCACACTGATCAAACCTTGAAATATAATCTCTATACTTATCTTTATACTTTTCATCAACAATGCCTTTATCAAGCTTTATTTCAAAACTTATAAACTTTCTTAAATACGAATCTATACCATCATTATTATTCTTTTCAAATCCAAATATTTGACTAACAGTTTGATTCAATTGTTTTTTGTCAACCGCCAAAACAACAATTAAATTTTCAATTCCATCAAAAATATGATGCAACCGTTCCAAAACTTTAATTGCATATTCAGGCAAGCATCTATCAAGTTCATCCACTACAACTACTACTGTATGCTCGTTAGTAATTTCTGCTATCTTTTCTTTTGCTATGATAATATCATCACGCAAAGAGAAACAAGTTCCAGTTTTTTTGTTTTTAGATTTTTCAACATTCTCCTTTAATTCTTTTTTCATTTCATAAGTATTAATGCCAGATACCTTATCACTGATTCCACCAGCGATAAATTCGATAGATGTTTTTGCGACTGTCCATGCACCTTTAAATGTTTCTGTCGTTTTTTTAGAAAAAAGGCGTACTCGATTTTGTGCTTCATCATACATAGATGATACTATAGCAACTAATGGCTCTTCAAAATAATCATACTGCCAGCAATTATAGTGAAAAACCATAAATTGGTCATTTGTAGTTTCTTCATTTTGCCACTGGGAGAGCTTATCCTCAAGCATATCAAGAACAAATGATTTACCACTGCCCCAATCGCCATCGATAGCAAATGTACAAGATTTACGATTATTTGAAAGGTTGTTAATTATTGTAAACACGCTTTCAACAAATTGATCTCTGTTTAATATGTCAATTCTTTCTTCATTCATTATTATTTGGCCTTCTCCCACTTTGCAATCAAATAATTTACAAACGCCGAGCAGGATACAAGCATAAACTTTGCATCCTCAAAGGTTACCTCGGCTGTCTCTTTTCCGCCGTGTCGTACACCTGATTCATCTGATGTATAGCCATACAAGCTGATAAACGCTTTTTCCATAGCCGGATGTATATGTACTCCGATATCTTTCAGCTTTTTTAATGCATTACTCAAAGTATCATCTTTACCGACTATTATACAGCACATAGATTCTACTGCGCTAACAGACTCCTTAATAGAGTTTTCATAATCGGGGTTTGTCCTGTTTGATAATAAATCCAAAGCTTTTTCAGTATGCTTTCTTACAGATTCATAAGGTGATTTGATGACACCTTCTATTTCAGATATTTCTTTTTCATCAATCAACGGAACAACTTTATAATCAACAATTCTGTAAGCAGATTTTTCTTCTTCAAGAATTTTATTCAAATCTTCTGATTTTTCCTTTTTGTCATAATTTACACTTTCAAGATACATCTCAATAAAATCATAAATCTTGTACCATTCTTCTGATTCAAGGACGAAGTTTCTTATCTTTGAAGGAAGTGAGAAATCGTGTATTTGATATCCCAATCTATCACCGATTTTTTTATCAACGCTCATCTTACTCTTGAAAGTATCTTTTACTCTTTTTCCAAGAGCAGACATCTGCTGTAATTCGTGTTCATTATAATAATTCCAAACCCTATTCCGTAAATTTTGTGAAACGGAGTTTATTTGTAATTCTTTTTTCGCAAAACCGTATTCTTCCGAAAACAATTTCACACCTCCAGTTTACCGCTCATAAGGCGGGATAATAACAAATCTCATTGTCTTATAAATCATCACTAACTTTAAAATCTTTATTTAAATATAATTCATCAACAACTCTATTAATTATTGGTACAACTTGCCTTCTAATTTTGGGATAATCGTTGACTTTTAGCTTAAACCAGCTTTCTGGTGAAACAATTTCAGACGATAAATCATATTTAATTTGAGTAAATAGCAAAGAATAAGCAACTAATACTTCCAGCTTATCAACATCATTTGGCTGACGATTGTTTAGTTCGTAAGATAGTTGTTGCATATGTATTGCTATTGATACTGCGTCCTTGCTTCCATACGCCAACACCTTAGACATTAACTCTTTATAGGTTTTCAAATCAATTTCATTAGCTTTGTTTATATTCATTAATTCACATATTTCAAATGGTAGTTTATGAATATTTTCAATGTTTTGTGAGATTTTTTCTTTTGCAATTTCGTCTTTAAAACTCTTTGTTGTTCCAAAATATGTAATAATAAATCCTACTATTGTTACAAATACTGTAATTAATGAACCAAAGTTGTTTAATAATATTTCCTTCATTTCACACCTCCAATTTACCGTTCATAAGACGGGGTAATAATAAATCTCGTTGCTTGATAAGATTTTCGTTTTGTTGCTTTATGCTTTTTATCTCAGCAAAAATTGTTTCAGCAATTTCATTGTATTTCTTGATATATCTTTCTTCGGGAATTATTACAGACAACCTGTTAATATGCTTTGGATAAACATGAGGTTGTGCAGCGCCAACTTGCAAGTTTGACAAAACCTTATTGATAAAAACCAATGATGAATAAACGAACCAGATGTTATTATCATTTTGATAAAACGAACAATCCGCTGCCCATATATCAGATAAGTTATATTTTAAGTAACCTGCATTTGCACCTGAAGCACTTATCGTCAGAGAAGCACCTTTAACATTAGATTCATTATGATATCCTGACGGCTCAATCCCTGCAGATATCACAGGTATATCACCGTATATCATCTTGTCACTTGTTATATTTTTACCTCTGACAAAGCTTCCTAATTCAGACAGTTTACCATAATACCAATTTTTCGGCTTCTGTGAATAAATGTTTTCACCAAAAATCCACCCCTTAGGAATCCCATTTTCGAATTGGGTGGTTTCGTGGCCGGGGAAGCGGAAGCGGACAAACCACTCCTTATAGAGTTCCTCTGCGGTCTGCTCAAGAATCTTTATCCGCTTATTATTCACCTCAATCAACTCATCATATTTTGAGAGAATACTGGCAACTTTTATTGCTTTTCCTTTTTCCCTTGGCAGAAATATTTTCAACTTCCCTATTTGTTCTAGATTAATGTTTGGTTGAGCCGCTTGGGCATTAAAAGAGTGGACATAGTCATTAAACCATTCCTGTTTCATATAGTAGTATATATAATCAACCAATGTCTTATCTTTTAACCTAATAAGCGCAACTGCTTGATTTGTGTTTGAAGGAATATCTTCATCCCCTACAATTGAAATTTTACCCAAATAAGCACCCGCCATTGAAAACAGAATATCATCCTTTTCAAGTTGTGATCGCTTTAGTTTATTGTGAGTTTCCTTAGAAATATACAATAACCCCTCAGATTTATCAATATATTTACTTTTACCCACCAATTCAGAACGAAAATACATTATGCCACTATCAGTAAACTCCGCACCAATATTTGACGGAGTTGTTCCCTTTGTTATTACATCAGATAAAACCTTAAGATTTACTAACATTTTACTCACCAAATAATTGTTTATTTGCTTTAACAAATGACATTAATTCTTCTATTCGTTCTTGCTTTTTATCGCTAATACTAAACGCTTTCAAAAAACAGTTCCTAACACATTTTCTTAAAAAAATAACATCGTCTATTCCTATACATCCATAATCTCCGTTATGTATAAACTCACTTCTTTTTTTATAAGTCTCTTTAAGTTTTAGATATAAGCTTGTAATTTCATTCGGCGAATTACCAATATATGTTGCACACCTTTTTGAGAGCATTTCTTTTTTGCTGCCATGTTCATCATCATTAAGGAACAATAATTCTAAAGAAGTTGTCAAAAGCGTAAGCGATACGCACAATTCATTATGATAAGACAAATCATAAAACAAATGAACAGAATGCATGGTATTATCATCAATAGGAAAATGGATTGAATTAATAAAGCCATTAATTGTATTGATAGACTGTAAATCGCAATGAAGTTTTGTTTTTTGAATTGTTGAATAGGATTCTCCAACAGTTGTCAGCCAATTATAGTTTGTTTTATTAAGAGTTTCCTGATCCAAATACTCCATCCGAAAAGAAATCCTTTTTACTCTTACAGGACCTTCTTCAATTAGCCTAATAATCCGTATTTGATTATCTATAGATTGATAATCACTACTGGTTTGATTTCTCCAGTATTCATCTAACTCTGTATTGTGTAGCTCAATATCAAAATCCTTAACAATACAAATCACTATACCATCTTTTGAATTAATACCGTCTAAAAGTGCTGTTGTATAATCCCTTCTAAGAGAAATCATATCCGTTTCAAATATTTTATCCAACTTATCTTTTAGAAGAAATATGGACTTTTTTTCGAACCTAAACCCATCTTTCAACTTTATATTGAGTATTGTTTCATCTGCGCCAAATACGATTGCACAAATAGAATAATGATAGTTACAATTATTAGTCATTATTAATTAAATAACTCCTTTATATTCTCAGCAATCTTTTCTTCAAGTTCTCTTGCCTGTGCGTTGAGGGAAGATAATTCTTCATTAAGAGAAAGCATTTTTTCTTTGAATTCTTCCTCGGTCATACCGTCATCCTCAATAACTACGCCGACATAGCGCCCTGCGTTGAGCGAATAGTCCTGATCGATTATTCCGTCCTCGCCTTCAAGCTTTGCAACCTTGCAAAGACCGATAACATCCTGATATTTGCCCTCGGGAAAACGCTCTGTCAACCAGTCAATCTGCTGCTGCCAATAAGGCTTGTCCTCATCGGCGGCATTATCTCTGTTAGTTTCATATTCCTTAATAAGCGCTTCAAAGTCCTCGGTCTTTCCTTCATAAAGACGGGTTATGATACCAAGGTTTTTAATCTGCTCGTCGCTGAACTTACGGTGCGCACGGTCAACCTGAGTAAAGACATTTCTTGCGTCAATGAAAAGAATTTCATCCTTCTTTTCGGTTGACGCTTTTTCCTTGTCAAAGAACCATAATGTCGCAGGCAGAGTTACCGACGCAAACATATTTGACGGAAGCGTTACCATCTGCTTGATGATACCCGCTTCAATAAGCTGTTTTCTGATTTCAAGCTCGCTCTTGCCTGCATCAGAAGCGGAATTTGCCATAACGAGAGCCGCCCTGCCCGTTTCGTTCAGGGCAGTTGCGAAATAGTTTATCCAAAGATAGTTCGCATTCGGCACGGTTTCTTTTTTATCGCCTGCCTTTTTGCCGCCGGTGGATTTATTTTTAGGTATTCCGTACTGATTGAAACGGCTGTCATCCTTTACCTTATCGTAAACAACCTCGTCAACATTAAAGGGAGGATTTGCCATTACATAGTCAAATCTGCCGACTGCGTCATACGGGTCGGAATAGAATGAATTTGCCTCTCTGATTTCGCCCCTGACATCATTCAGAAACAGATTCATCTTGGCAAGCTTGACCGTGTCGGGTTCCTTCTCAACGCCGTAGCAACGGAATTTCATTAAATCGTCATTTGTCGCATTGTGGCGGTGCATATACCTAGCCGCCTGAACGAACATACCACCCGAACCGCAGGCAGGGTCAAGAATCTTTTTTTCACTTCCCGCTTCGGGCTGAATAACCTCAACCATATAACGGACAACAGACGCAGGTGTGTAGAATGTGCCGCCGTCTTTGCCTTCGGAAAGCGCAAAGTTGCCGAGAAAGTATTCGTAAATCTCACCAAAAAGGTCAATGCTGATATCCTCGGGAATGTCCTTGAATATGCGGACAATACGGGAAAGCAGCTCGGGTTCCTCTTCGGGCACAAGCTGACCGTAAACATCCTTCGGAAGAACGCCGTCCATATTCGGATTGTGCTTTTCAATCGCCTCCATAGCGGTTTTGACAAGCGTTGCTTTTTCGGCTGTGTCGGGTGAATCGTTTATGTAATCGTAATAAGCGCACTCGGGAAGATAAAAACCGCATTTTTCGATTGAAATGTCCTTAATGCTTCTCTCCCTGCGTGAGCCTTTCAGCTTTTCATACTCGCTGTCGATTTCCGTCTTGTGCTGCTTGTACAGAATGTCGGCATATCGAAGAAAAATCAGACCGAGAATCGGCTGACCATATTTATTTGCCGCAAGGTGCGCGCCCGAACGCAAAACATCAGCGGCATGCCATAAATTATCTTTTAACTGCTTTAATTCCAAATCTGTCATAATCCACCTGCTAAATGAATAGAATTATACTTATATATCATACCATATAATACAATTTTTGACAATATATAAAGCGTGTCAAATAGAGCGTATGTACCATTAGTTGGACTTTATATCAGGTCTAAAACTATCAGTTATTAAAATGTTGTCAAGAGGTTTTGCAAAATTCGACATAATTAGATACAAAAAAAGACAAAATCCCCACCCCAAATTGTGAAATTCGGGGTGGGGATGCTTATGTTTTATTAAGTTTTAGTTTGACTTTTTACATCTCAAATCCGTCTGTTATGCCGACTAATCGGGAGGTGTCTTTGCGGACATAGTACATTTCGGTTATCTCCGATGTGGTGTGTCCGAGAATGTCTGCCACCTCTTTCGGTGAGAGGGATTTGATTGTTCCGTCAGGTTGTTTTATGCCGTTTATAAGCATAGTTGCAAAGGTGTGTCGCAGAGCGTGCAGTCCTTTTCGTTCGATGCCTGCCTGCTCAAGGATTCTTCCGAAACGCTTTCTCAGGTTGACAGGTCTTGTGTATCCGCCGTTCTTATCGGCTACAAGCGGAGCATCCTCTCCGAAATACCGCTCTTTACGGATTTCATTTATTGCTTTAATTGCAGCTTTGTTTAACGGAACTGTTCTTATGCTCGTCTTTGTTTTCGGTCTTCCGACTGCAAGCTCTCTGCCGTCGATTTTCCTTGTGCCTTCACGCTTATTCTGCTCTTTGATAGCCTGTTCAATATGCAGCACTTTGTTCGCAAGGTCTATGTCACTGTTGCGCAGTCCAAGCACTTCGCCCGTTCTCAAGCCCGTATTCAGCATCAGAATATATACGCCCGGTAATTCGTGTTTCGGCGTTCCCGTTGGATAACACTTGTACGCTTCCGCCTTAAACAGTTCTATTTCTTCGGGAGTAAACACTGTAACCGTTTCGCAAGTCGGCTGATACTTCTTGCCCTGTGAGGATAGAAAATTCTGTTTCTTCGGCATATTCACATGCCTCATAGGATTCTTTGCAAGCAGCTCCTCATATTCAAGATATCTGAAGAATTCTTTCAGAAGATTATGCGGTTGTTTGACAGTTGAGTATGAATAACCTTTGTTCGTTAGCTCTGTAATGAGCTTTTTGATATCTGCGGCAGTTATATTTGATACGATTTTGTTTCCGAGATACGGTTCAATCTGATTTTTGAATATCTGTTCGCATCGGTCATATGTTACGCGCTCAACGGCAGGAAACTTAAATACTTCAAGCCATTCGGTTATTGCAACTGACAGCTTTTGGTTTATCACTTTTGAGTTTTCAAGTTCGGCTTGAAACAGTGCTATATAGTCGGTTATTTTTCCGTTGACCTCTGATTTGGTTGTGCCTGAGAACGATTTTCTTTTGCGTTCTCCGTCTTCGTCCAGATACCATACCACACCGCCCCAGCGACCGTCTGTCCGTTTGAATACATTTCCGCTTGTCAGTAGTTTTCGTTGCATTTTATCACCCCTTTCAAGCACACACAATACCATACGTTTTTGAGAATATCCAGACAAATATTATTTAATTTACATTGACATTGTAAACCCATCATCTTCGTCCTCGTCTTTCAGGTGATGTCCCATTGCCATTTTCTTTTCCTGTATCTTCTGTCTCTGCTTTTTATCGGTGCTGTGCTTTCGGCTCTGAAGACCGAGATTTTTCAGTTTATTCGAGGCACTCGAAGCAATAATGCCTATTATCATACCGATTATTCCTGTTGTAATACGCTCGGAATATTCATAACCTTCGCTTCCCGTATGATACTCTTCCCACCAATAGTCTTTTGACATATCGGTACTCAAAGCAAGTTTGATTATTGCATTCTTTACCGAACGGAATTCCTTATTCTCGGTTATCGGAATATCCTCATCCTTACTGCTGTCGTAGTAGAGTGAGAGCTTTTCACGGTTTATTTCATTCCACTTATGATAAAGATTTTTCAAATTCTCATTGCTTTTTAGTACTTCATCAAGGATTTCGTCAACCGTTTTCTTAACACTTCTCGGAAGATAACCGTAGCTTTTCTTGCCGTCAAGCTGTGATAGCTGTTCTTTGAGAATCGGAAACAGTTCCTGCAGTTTCGGGGTGAAATATGTGTAATCGGGATTGTGAAGTATCTTATCAATATACTCGTTTGCTTCATCCTTAAGTTCATCACGAACCTGAGTCTGGTCAACAAACAGCTTGTGTTGCTCTTCTCTGAAAATGTCATTCGCAAAGAGCTTTTTCAGTTTCTTTATATCGTCCCTTTTCAGGAATCCCTGACCGTCTTTTGAGAAAACAATCAGATGCACATGCGGATGATAGGTTGTGTCATGATACGCCGCATACCACTCAAGGTCTGTCGGCTTAATCTGATGCGCTCTTGCAATCTCAATCATATTTCTTCGCAACATTCTTTTCCACGCTTGTGCTTTGTTGTATCCCAATCGCTCTGCATCTTCACGGTTAAGACTCAACACATGACTCCAGACAATACCGTTATGCTCGGCGACTCTTTCGGCGGTCTTTTTGAGATCAATCTTCTCATCCCTCTGTGAAAACAAACCGTGAGAACCGAGTTTTTCAACGCCCGGTCGCTCTGCAATATAGTTCATAAGCCCTTTGAGATTTTCCGCGCCTTCAAAGTCATTTTCTATCACCGTTTCAATGAACTCGGCGGCGTTTGACTTTGTGCTTTTCAGTTCATACTCAGCGTATTCGGGATACTTTTTTGTTTCGGGGAAACGATTCACAATGCTGTTAACAAGCTCCTGCTGTTTCTTTGTTGCAGGATTCATATCCTTGCCGTCAGGCAGTTTCTCAACGCCCTCCCTCGTACCGATATACTGAACGAATTTACCGAAGGAAGAATGGTTCCTGTAGTACAGAGTTTTCAGAATAAACTTTGCCATCAATCATCATCTCCGTAGTAATAAAACGCATTTTCATAATCAAGGATACCGTTGTTTTCCGATACAACTTTGCATGCTTCCTTGTTGATTTCTTTCCGTTCATCGTAACTGAATTCGGCTGCACGGGCGAGTGTAATATTTTGTTTTGAAACCTCTACTGCCACCTTGAAAAGCATTTCACTTATGTTTGTTTCAAAGTAGTTAAGATTGTTTTTAATCACATCATTTATGAGGGGCGCAATGAAATCCACGCTCTCATTCACCCGAAGATAGTTGATGTAAAAATCAATCGCCTTTCTGACAAAACTTGCTTTATCTTCCACTCCCGCTTTTTTGAGATAGTTTCCCATATCTTCATAAACCGAGGGTTCGATATTGTATGTTTTTCTTATTCTCTTTTCATACATTTAGTAAAACCTCCTTTTTCTTAGTTGAAATACAGAGACTCACTTTTTGTCGCTTTCGAAACCCCGTAACAGTCGGCTCTGCCGTCTGATGTGATGCGGAAAGGTGTCGGCACAGACGCCTTGCCTTTATCCTGCTTCCGATAATATCGGAGAATGCGCGCATCCGTCCGTCTGTAGAGCCGTGAAACGATTTTCCGTAAAACGCTCACAAATGCCCCTGTAATAGATTTTTCAGCTTGCACGGGTGTTATCTCTTCCGACAGGATTAAATCTGAAATACCTGTCCCAGACTTCCTCAAACGGCTGAATATAATATCGGTTATTACTTGTCCGAATTTTACCGTTTTTGCACAAGCTTGTGGTTCCTTCCTTTTCTATGAAGCCCTTGCGTATGAGCGAATCAATTTTACGGATTACGGTATTGGTTGACATACCGAGCAGCCCTGCGATTGTATTCAAGCTGGGCCAGCAAACCGCATCCTTTCCTGCACACGAAACGAGATAGGAATAAATCTGAAATTCATACGCATCCAGCCCCAAATTAAAAATGTTATTATCCATCGTATAAAAGTTTTTCACTTCTTTTTCTCCTCCAGTTTTCTGTTCTTCCATTTGATAAGTTCATCACGGAATATCACCGTGCGACCTTTGATTTTTATACTCGGAAAATCTTTTTCTTCTGTCAGCTGATAGGCGCTTGTTCTTGAAATGGAAAGCGCCTTCGCCAACTGAGAAACCGATATCGTCATCGGCATATCTTCGAAGGAATTAAATTCCTGTTCTTTCATCTTTATCACTCCTGTTTTTATTTCTCACTTTTTAAAAAAGGACAGACTACTTTGGGGACCTGCGCTAATCCGACGCTAAACCCTCCGTTTACCAACGGCACTATTAAATTGTCTCGGCTTTTTATTTAACTTAATTCATTAATCATCCTTTATCGGTTTTATTTTTCACTCGGTAAATTCGGTTTGAAGGAATGCCGAAAGCCACCTTCACAAGCGCTTTGTTTACGCTCGCTCAAGTGGCTTTCATCTTTCCGTTATTATTCTCTTTTTTCGGGTACAATAAACCCCTCGTCCGAAACGGATAAGGGGTTAATATTTCCGTTAATATAACGGACCGATATTCACCTTGTGTGTTGATTATAACATAATAGAATTATTTGTCAAGGTTTTTTGACTGTGCTTGTGTTTTTATTCATTCGGGACTTCTGTCATAATCTTTATTCCGAGACAGAATCCTTTTCTGAATGCGGCTCTTTCAAGTACAGTCGATAACAACTCACTGTCACTAATAAACTTATCACAAAGTGCTTTCTGTTCATCTGACATTGATTTCGTGAGTTTTTCCTGTGATTCCCCATAGCAGAACAGTGCGTGATCATATTCGGGATCTCCCTTGACTTTGATTTCAGCGCACGGAATTATATTGCCATTCCAAAGCTCATCTATAATACTCATTTGCATTACCTCCTTTGTAACACAAACAAATACCACACAAGTTTGCAAAAGTCCAGAAGAAATTCTGCCCAAGTAGTACATGCTGAATTTGTTAATCTTCATCTTGTTATTATATATCCCCAGCGACTGAATAAAAGGGCTATCGATTTAATCTAATATTTAACACTATGTATGAAATCCCAAGCACGCGGTCCATGAGACAGCGGTATCCCGGATCGCTTATCGTGTATCAACAGGTCACATGCTGTCCACCGATAATCTGTCACGGGTTTATATGCTTATCTTATAAGCACCGATTATATGTTGAAGAATAACGCATTTTATGGTATAATATAAATGTAGATTTAATTCAAAAAAGGGAGTAAAAAAATGTCCGAAAACAGATACTGGCAGAATGAATTGGATGAGTATATTAAACAAGGAGAACCGTCAAAAGCCGAGCGCAGCGATGCCTGGAAAACAGCCATCGGGTTACAGGATGTTGACGGGCTGAAAACCTCTGACTATCTGCTTGATACTGCCAAAGAGCATATTGAAGGCAAAATCAATATCGGGGATGTTCAAAAGCGAATTGAGAGTTACTATCAACAAAGTGATAGTCGCAAACAGATTGAACAGAATACAAAGGAAGCTGATATTGTTTCTGCAAGAATTGCCGCATTGCTTGGTGAAAAGACATTTCAGTTTTCTCCCGCTGAATATAAAGAAATTCACCGTCGTCTGTTTGAAGGCGTATTTGACCATGCCGGTAAAATAAGGACATACAACATTACAAAAAAAGAATGGGTGTTAAACGGGGATACCGTAACCTACGCTTCATTTGACAGTATAAACGCAACGCTCGATTACGATTTCGGAGTTGAAAAAGAATACGATTATTCCGGCGTTTCCGTTAAAGAGGCCGTTAAGCATATTGCAAAATTCGCTTCGGACATCTGGCAAATTCATCCCTTTGGTGAAGGCAATACGAGAGCAACTGCGGTTTTTGTAATCAAATACCTTAAGTCATTTGGGTTTGAAGTCAGCAATGATATTTTTGCTGATAACTCATGGTATTTCAGAAATGCACTTGTAAGAGCAAATTACAACAACCTTAAAAACGGAATAGTCGCCACAACAAAGTATCTCGAACTGTTCTTTGAGAACCTTTTGCTTGGCAGTAACAATGAACTCAAGAACAGATATCTGCACATTGATTCTGACCAAAGTGCAATTCAAAGTGCCAAAAGTGACATTTCAAAGTGCCAAAATGTCACTTTGGAGGAACTCGCTATAATTAATGCTATAAAAACCAATCCTAAAATTACACAAATGCAACTTGCAGGTGTTATTGGAAAGTCAGACAGAACAGTAAAAAGATATATGGACGAAATGCAAGAAAAAGGTCTTATAAGGCGCAAAAACGGCAAGCGTAATGGCGAGTGGGAAATACTGGTTGAGGCGTTTTAGATTTTTTGTATATATGGCAAGAAAATCTCTCAGCCTCAAAAAAGCATCAAAAACAACAATTATAGTAAAATTTTCAAGAGCATCAAAAAAGCATCAAAGCGATTTTGATGCTCTGTTTTTATATTCACAAAAGGCTCTGAATCCCAATAGTATCAAGGGTTTTCGGGCTTTCCATTATCGCTCCAAAACCGCGTGCCGAGGGTTCAAGTCCTTCTGCCCCTGCCAAAGAAAAGACCGCCATTGGCGGTCTTTTTTCTTTGGCGTGGCTTTACAAAGGACTTGAACCGAAGGATTTGAGCGTTAAGAAAACAGTCCGGTGGACTGTTTTTAGCTCAAATGTGCGAAGGCGTAAGCCGAGCACGCAAAGAATTGCCAAAGCAATTCTTTGTCAAGTCCGGAGTTGGATTTATATGAATGTAAAATGAGTGCTTCTTGAACCGAAGGATTTTTTCGTTAAGAAAATGCTTCAGTGAAGCATTTTTAGAAAAAATGTGCGAGGCGGGTACCAAAATCCGTAAGGATTTCGGTCGGTGAGCACGCAAAGAATTGTGAAGCAATTCTTTGTCAAGTCCGTAAAAAAATCAACCAGAGAACAGCAGCATTTTTATCATAATAATAATGAAAATTATTAAAACAAGTTGACAAAGTAAAAAAACAATAGTATAATTAACACAACAAACAATATCAACCACATTAGGAGGTTTATTATGGAATGGAACATTGTTGAAATTAAAGAAACAAGTGGAAAAAATATTCCTTTTGTCAGTATAGGACGAGGTCAGTTGGATTTTAACGCTGTTGCTTGCGACCTTGTCAATGATGTTGGGCAATATAATTATGCACAGATTTTAACTGGAAAAGAAAATTTAAAAATAGTAATAGCAGTAAAATTCTTAACTGAATATGAAAGCAATACAATACCAATAAAAAGAAAGCAGGCAAAAGGCAAAGTCATTAAGGGAATGACTATAGTTAACAAAGGTATCGTTTCTGAATTGTTTGGTAAAAAAGGTACTAACGAGGGAATGGTTCGATATAAAGTGGAATTGATAGATAAAAACATATTAAAAATAATTGATTGATAATTCATTCAAAGATAAAGCCTTGAAACACTTGGTTTCAAGGCTTTTTTCGTTGTTCTGAGCATCAATTTTTCAAGCGTCTTTTCCGACTGGATTTATTGAAAATCGCCCGTTTTGCGGTCAATAATCCGACGAATTCGTGCCTTACATCATCATAAAAACATCAAAAACAGCCCTGATTATATGTAACCAGAGCTGAATAATTCTTATTTAGTGTTTAATGTTTATTTTCTTTTGCTATATCTTTAACATATCTATGTATTGAAGGAAATGCATGATCATCCACTTGACGTGCAGCAGTCAATAATCCCTGTAGGCGTTTTATAGAATGATCGTCTTTTGGATTATCTTTGAGATGTATAAATTCCTTTATAATCCTCTCTTGAATATTGTTCTTTATTACAGCATGGCCATTTTTATCAATGGCTACACCGGTAACCAATTTGGGGTACAATTTAGTATAGTATTTTACTTTTGATTTTGAAATCTTGTATCCATATTTCTTTACAATTTTTAAAACTCTACTTTTAAAACTATTCGGTATTTTATGCTCCGATGAAAAAGTTACATCATCAACATATATTGTCATTGTCACACCATTTTTATTGGACAATTTCTGCATTTCATCAAACATATTATGGTTAACTAGATATGACAATAATTGGCTGGTAGGTGCTCCTGAAATCAAATGATTTGTACAGTTCACACCCTTATTATTCAAAAAAGCCATTATTTTCTCAATGTTTCTCACATTTGCTCTATTTATATCAACTGTAGTGTAATTTGTTAGTATTTCTGCAATATCCGGAGAACATTCTAAATCCTTATTAAAAAACTCGAAAACCACATCTCTTTTTATTGATGGAAAAAAGGCTGTTAAATCGATTTTAAAAAGGTTCCTACGCTTGTCTCCAATATGCATAAAAGCGTTATTTGCATAAGAACGTCCTTTTACACCAGAAAAAACATTGTCAGGAACCTCTATTTTTCCCAACAATGATTTCAGCTTTCTTTGTATTCTCTTCAGTTCTTCTGATGGAGGTTCAATCAACCTAGGTTTGCCATCAGTATCAATGTAAGGTGCAATCATACTTGATATATAGTCCTGCTTCAGTAATTTATTATTATTGATGCTTAATAACCTCTTCAATTGTTTTTTTGATTGAAGTTTATAAAGCGGACAATTATTATAATTCATATGTTTATACCTCATAAAAAATGTGCTGGCGTTTAATTGCCAATTGCTATACTGACGATCCAACGGACCAAATCAGTTAGCAATTCTGGGCAATAAAATGATACAGCCAGTATGGCTAAAGCAACAAAAACATTTATTGCAATAGCAAATTTTGATGGTTTTTGGTTAATTGAAAAATCAACCTTAACATCATTGTTGTCGCCATTTACAATGACAACAGGTCTGTCCGTTTTCATTACGAACTTCACCTCCTCTGTTATTATTGGCCCTTACAAAAAATAAGGGGACTTCCAATTCCTCAAATAACAAAGGAACATGCAACCTTGTATCATTATTTGCGCCAGCACAAATCCGACTTCCAAACAAAACTTCTATAAATGTATTTTGCTTTTCCATCATTAATTAGACACTAATATCATTTACAAGACTACGAACACACAAGACAATCATTCACATTCTTTTGTGAATGTGTAAGTGTGTTGGAAGGCGTCTTGTAGTGATGGATCTGTGTCAATAATTACACCTATGAGATTACTCATGGTGCCGCCCGCATATTAAGCGAACCAATCGAAGTCAAATCTGATTGCTCATACTGACTTGATTATTGTATCACAAAAAGAACATTTTTTCAATTATTATATAACCAGTTTTATTATCTTCCAAAACTAATAAACGAGTTAATAGTTTGTGCCGAGATTTTCCTATAGGGGGAGTGCAATTATTGCGTCCCCCCTCCTTTTTTACATCTCTCGCATCAAGTAAGAGCATATCCGTTCGGATATGCTCTTAGCTTTTGTCAGGTGGATTTTGATAAAGATTATTAGTTTTCGTTGAAATTATAATTCATTCACTTTTCGGGAAATCTTTGTCACACAGAGCTTCGACTTCATCGCAAACTGCTTTAAGGCTGCAGGCGTCGCAGTCCATTTTGATATTCTTCATAATGTGGTCGAGCGCCTTCGTGATATCCTCGGACTTCTGCATTATCGCTTCAAGTTTATCATAAGGGAAATCGCTCTTGGTTACAAAAAGCAGTTTAACCGCTTCTACATGCGGATTCTTTTTGTATTCGTCAATAAAGAGCTTGCCTACTTTTGAAAGGTTCAGTCCTTTTTTCAGTGCGGTTTTGCTTATTCTCACAGCCTCACGGTGTGTAAAAGCGGAAATGCGCATCATATATCCCTCGGGATTAAGGTGATACCTTGTGAATTCGATTTTTCTTATGGACTGATACAGTTGCTCTCCGCTGCCCAATGAGTTACCGTCAACTCTTATCAGGGCAACCCTTGCGAACGGGGTATTATTTTTTATATCGGGCAAATCATCTCCTATAAGATAAATCCCGTCGTTTTCAACATATTCTTCGCTATCAGTAAGAGCAATACTGCTGACCGCAGGAAGTGAGCCGCCGCCGAGTTCATAGGCGGTATCGCTTTGAAGAATTATCTGGTTTTTCCCCACATCCTTCAGTTCGGTATCGGCTGAAATATCAAGTTCCTTTGCAGGGTAATCCTTTAAAAGTTCAAGCACGCCTGAGAAACATTCGTCATAAAGATTCATTTAATCAATACCTATTCTTTCAAGAGCAGTTTTTATCCCCTTAAAAATCGGAGAGTTTCCGTTTATGGCAAAAACACTTTTACCTTTGATATCGTTGACGGACATTTCCAGGTCGTCGGGTATGCACGCAAGCAGTTCCGGTTCTCCCGTGTCAAGAGCTGAAACCAGCGACATATCGGGTATCCGGTTAATAATAACGCCTGATTTATCAAACATAACCAGTTCCTTTGCAACTGAGTATACGGTATTAATAACCTGCAAACCCTTTTTGCTCGCATCCGAAACGAGTAAAAGGTGCGTAACCTTTTCCATAACGCGCCTGTTTACCTGTTCAATACCTGCTTCGCCGTCAATGATAACATAATCAAAACTGTCGGAAATCATTGATATAATCTCTTTAAGATAAGCGTTGACCTTACAATAGCATCCTGCGCTTTCAGGACGTCCGATTGCAAGGAAAGAGATGTTTCCGATTTCAACGAGAGCGTCAAGCAGTTGATATTTTGCTTCGCCTAAAAGTTCAACCGCCGCATTTGTATTGCCGCTTTGAGCAATATTTATGAAGTTTTTTCTTATATCGTCAACCGTGGAAACAACATCAACACCGAGCGCAGTAGCAAGACCTACCGCGGGATCGGCGTCAATGGCAAGTATTTTTTTGTCGGGATGCGCTTGAGAAAGCAAACGAACCGTTAAAGCCGAAAGCGAAGTCTTACCGACTCCGCCTTTGCCGACAAACGCCAAAACTTTTGTGTTTTTTTCAGCCATAATGAATTACTCCGTTCTGAGAATTACATATCCGTCTGTAAGACTTGCTTTAAGAAGACTTCCTTCGACTGTCATCTCCCGTCCCATAAGATCAATAAGCTTGACCTGATTATCGGAACATTCAACAGTCATTACGTTGTTCATTATTGCCGTTTGCTCGCTTATTTCGTTTTTATATGCAGTTGATAAGCACATTACAGTTTCCTGTCCTTTTCAAGATTGTCATAATGGCGCTGAAGCTTATCGTAAATCTTTCTTACAAGCTTCATATCAAGGTTGAACCAATAGATAATAAAGGTGATAATAAAGAGCGCAGCAATAACAGCCAGAACGATTAAAAGTATATTGAGAAAACCCATTATTTCGCCATTCCTTTCTGTCTTGCGTATTCAGCAGCACCCAGAGCGCCCATCAGCTGAGGATCGGTATCAAGTTCAACAACCTTAATTTTGAGTACCTTTTCAATAGCCTGCTTAAGACCGTCATTTTTGGCGCATCCGCCCGTCAATGTAATGGAATCGGTTGCTCCTGCCTTCTTAGCCATAACAAAGCAGCGTTTTGCAACCGCAAGCTGAATTCCTGCGGCAATTTCATCCATAGGCTTGCCTTCGCCTACAAGTGAGATAACCTCGCTCTCGGCAAAAACGGTACACTGTGCAGTAATCGGGATTGTGTTTTTCGCATTAAGCGAAAGCTTTGAAAACTCGGGCAAGGTCATTTCAAACGCATTTGCCATTGCCTCGTAAAATCTGCCTGTACCTGCTGCACATTTATCGTTCATGGCAAAGTTTTTAACCGTTCCGTCGGTATCGATTGCTATGCCCTTGACGTCCTGACCTCCGATATCGATAATTGCCTTGACATCGGGATTTGTAACGTGAACACCCATAGCATGGCAGGAGATTTCGCTGATATTTTCATCGGCAAAAGGCACCTTGTTTCTGCCGTAACCCGTACCGATAAGATAAGTTAAATCCTGTGCGCTTTTAAGCTCATCAACCTGAGCAATAGCGTCGTTAAGCGCGATTTCAGCCGATTGAACGGGGTTGATTTTGCTTCTGTTTGTAACGTTGGCAACCATTTTGCCGTTTTCATCAAGTATAACGCATTTTGTGTAGGTTGAACCTACATCGCATCCGCCGAAATATTTCATAATCAGATTTTCCTCCTCTTAGTTACCACGCCAGTGTATCATCAAAGTCAACAAGCGTAGGATCAACAGGCTCCTCCTGGAGCACGGTGGTCATATATTTGTTTATGTTCTCACGCATATCGCGTCTTGAAATTGTTCTCGGATCCATAAGGTCCTGAGGAACCCAGATAAAGTGAACGTTGTGCTCCCTTGCCTGATCGTCAAAAATGCCGTTTAGTCCGTCCATTCCCTTGCAGGAAATCTGATCGTACATAATAACCATATCGGCATTGAACTCCTCAACAATTCTCCACAGCTCGTCAACAACATTGGCGTAACCGCCTTTTGTGTGCTTTCTCATTGTTGTTCTCTGAAGCGTTTTTGCAAGAGTGCCGAGAGCCTTTTCCTTATCTTCCGTATCATACATATAGTAGGAAATCATTGTTTCCATATCCATAACAACATTTACGCCCCAGCAGTTTTCAAGCCAGTTTGCAAGAGAGGTGTAGTAGTTAGCAGGGCAACTCCAGACAATAGCCCTGTGGCGCATTTCCTTCGAGCAAGGCAATTTTTTGTTGTAGGAATCAAGCATAAGCTTGTTGACTTTTTTGTCAACCTTAAGGAAGCGTTTGTCCATACCGCCGGAAATATGGAAATAGAACAGTCTGTAAAGCCAGAAGGTTGCGCCGGTCATCTGCGGATAATCGGTCTTGTTGACCTCCCATTTCTGTATTTCATATTCGGTCTGCTTATTGTACTGCTTCATAGCGGTAAAGAAAGCGTCCCAGTCCCATTTTTCGCCTGTCTGGTCCTCAACAAATTTTATAGCTGATTTGATTTCATCAACGGCATATTCCTGAACATCCTCGCCGTTGTAACGAAGCGGAACATTTATTGTCTGAGTGGGAATATTGAACCGTCTGTCAAGATATGACGAGTTCATAATTGATCCGTCGCACGGCATATTACAGGTAAGTGCGCAAACACCTACAAGCGGATAGTCGTCATTAATCGCAACTCCTGCCTCGGCTGACGGGAGAGGACATACATCTGCGGGAACACCGTAGCTTTCGGTAATATCGAGGTAGGGAGCCGTGATGTTCTGGTCAACCATTGAAGTTAAGAAAATCGGAATTGTCGTAACGTGATTATCCCGAAGATTCGGGAAACCCGCAATAAATTCAGATGAAAAAATCTCATCGACATTGACCGTTCTGTCTGCCCACTTCGGATTTTTGTGAAAATGTCTGTCATTTGCAAGTAAAAAGTTAATCAAATCTGTTGTAGGTTTAACAAGCATATTAAAGTGAAGATGCGTCATTCGAAGCTGAGCGCCTCTTAAACCCTCGGTATGCCTGTCAACCCATGAAGGAGCGCTCAGGTAACTTGCCATCCAGCGATAATTCCAAAGACCTTTTACCGTTGATACCGGCGCTTTGAGAGCCATTTTAATAATATCCTTCCAGGTGATAAGCCAGCGGTAATAATCATACATAGTGTCGGAAATTCCGCGCCATTCCCTGTGCTTTAAAATGCCTGTTTTATCCTTGTGAAGTTTACCGAGATTGCTCGGCTGGTTTCTCCAAAGGCTCATTTCGCATCCCCCTTTCCTTTTTGAATATTCTTTATTTCAAGACTTTCAACAAAAGCCTGAACCCTTGTTCTGAGCTGTCCCGAAGCGCTGGCGGTGTACTGACGGTCAACGCAAACAGACGGAATGCCGAAGTCGTTTGTAATAACATGAGAGGCGAGAGCCCTCTCATAACCCCAGTATTCGCAGAACTTCAGCTGTTCATAAAGTACGCCGTCTGCATGGTATTCTTCAACAAGCCTTTTTACATATTCGCGTCTGTCCTCGACCTTGTCCTGCGACATATATCTCGGGCATTGGCTTGTTTTCATATAATGAAGAATAATCTGTTCAAGTACATCTTTGTCATCGGTAAGATGTATTTCCTCTCTGCCGGGAAGAGCGCCGAAACAGAAACGGTCCGCAACCACAAGAGCGCCCGATTCTTCAATCAGCTTTGTGAAGTCCGGATCGTCCATTTCCGAGCCGACAACAACAATTTTAGCCCTGTAATTCTTCTTTTCGTCGGGAACTCTTGTTTTAAGCTCCTCGGCAGTTTCTCTTAATTTATCAATTATGAGATACTTCGGGCAGCAGTATGTAATGAGGTTTAATACGTGATATTCGTAGCCCGTAATTCTCGGGTTTTCCTCTTTTCTGTATTCGCCGATTTCGGTAATAAGTCTGCAAACCTCGTTATGCTCTTCTACTGCTTTTCGGAGCGCATCTTCGCTGATGTCAACGCCGTAAACCTCGTGAAGCCTGTCAAGCACCTTTTCCTGCATCTGACGTTTATAATGCTTTACGGTGTGCGGTTCAATCTTAAACGGAACATCCGAAATGGTAACGAAAAACTTTTCATTATCCACAAGGTGCAGAATTTCAAAATGCTCATAAGCCCTGTTCATCTGCGAACAGGTTTCCGAGCCGAAAAGAGCGTCAAGATGCTGATAACCGCCCTCAATTCCTCTTTCGACAAGCGCCTTTGAAAAGCCGCACAAAAAAGAGCTCATATAGTATGTTGAAATGTCAAGCGAGCCTGTTCTCGGTGCACGAAGCCTTGTTGAGAAGCACCCCGGAAGATTCAGCAAGACCTCAGGAATGTGGTAGCAGGTATATGCAAGACAAAGCTTGCCGTCTTTTTTTGCCTGCTGAACGAGTGCGTTGTTCGCCTCCTGCAGCAGATTCTCAAATTCATACAGGTATTTTAAGTCCTTCATTACAAAACCCCTTATTCTACGGCGTCAAGTGCCTCTTTAAGAAGCACGTTGCCCTTATTATACTCCTCAAGAGCAGACAGCACTTTTTCTGCAGCGGCGGTATTGCCGGTGCCCTTCAGCTTTTCTGCCAATGACGAAAGCTCACCCGTGTGCGAAATATTATGCTTTAAGGTAAACTCAAGAAAAACAGTCAGTTCATCTCTTCCGCTTGCATCTGTAAGATTATGATGCTCGTGCTCATGTTCATGACTTTGCATAATACTCTGTCCACCTCTGTTAAATAATATTATTTTAATTTTATCACTTTCTGCCTGTTAAATCAACTCCCGGAAGGTGATTTATTGCTACACAGTCTGAGGCACACATACGCAACGAGATGTATCGAAAGCGGAATGCCGCCGAAGGTACTTCAACACCTTATGGGACACTCGGATATAAAAGTAACCCTCGACACATATGCAGATGTATTTGACAACTTCCAATCCGTAAGCGTAGAAAAAGCAGACAGTTATCTGAATCAGGTCGGTTTGGCGGTGCAATGCAAGCCACCGGCAATAATTCCACAAAGCAAAGTTTAACCCCGAATCGATTGATTCGGGGTTTTGCTATGGTTTTTTGTTTCTTTTTTAATTATTCTTCTTTTTTCTGTTTATGAAATTCAGTGCCACAAAAACTCCCGTCAGGATAACAACGGAGCCTGCGACGATAATATACATTGCCGTCAGTGAAACATCCTTATCAAAAAACTTGAGGTTACAGTCAATTCCTTCTTTCATACCGCTTATTGCCTGTTCGGGGATTCCCGCGTCTTTCATTTCTTCAAACACTCCGCGAAGCATATGGTTTTTAATAAGCGACGTGCCGTATGTGCCGGGCAAAAAGCTCAGAACTTTCTGCAGACCCTTTGAAAAGCTTGAAATAGGCATATACGCGCCGCAGATAAATCCGTATCCTGCGCTGATAACCGTTCCGACTGCGGAAGCCTGACCGCTTGTACTAAGGAAAAAATGAATGCACGACGACAAAGCTGTGCCGAATAAAGTAAGCAAAAAGATGTCAAGCGCAAGGCACAAAACATCCTTTGCCGAAAGATACCAGCAATCCTTTACCGCAAGGTAAGCAAGGCTGACTGCGCCCGCCGTAAAGGTAACAATAAGCGTACTGAACGCCGAGGCGAGATAATATGAAAAAGCAAGCGTCGGCTTTTTGAGCGGAGTAACAAGAAGATCCTTTACCGTGCCGTTTGCCCTGTCGTTAATCATAAGCATATTCGAGCAGAAGGCGACTGTTACGCAGCTGACTGCAAGAAGCGAGGCGATAAGCTGACCTCCGACTGTGCCGTTAACGATTTTTTCTTCCAGTTCAAAGCCTTTGGGCAAAGCGGACAAAAAGCTGTCCTTATAGACATTTGCAAGAAATGTTGCGTAAAGCACAAGCAGGATTATCGGCGTAATCAGGGACGTAAAAAACATTCCCTTGTCCTTGAAAAAGACTTTGAGATTACGGCGTGTAAGTTCAAACCCTGTTCTCATTATTTGTCGCCCCCTTCCAGATCTTTTCCGGTGACGGCAAGGAAAACGTCATCCATCTTGCCCTTTGTGATTTCATAGTCCTGAAAATACTCGGGGTGTTCAATAATGAGCTTTGTTGCGGATTTCGTATCGGGAACGTTAATGCGAACCGCGTTACGGATTTTCTTTGTCGGGTAGCCGAAAGAAGGAATCTCTTCTTCGGTATAAACCGTTACATAGTCACCCGTGTAGGCGTTTTTAAGGTCAAGCGGTGTTCCTTCGGCAGAAATACATCCGCTGTCAATAATGACGATATAATCCGCGTCGGCCGCTTCTTCCATATAATGGGTCGTAAGCAAAACCGTCATGCCCGAATTAATTCTGAGCTGAGTAACAACGTCCCAGAGAAGCTTTCTTGTCTGGGGGTCAAGTCCTGTTGTGGGCTCATCAAGAACAAGGATTTCAGGTTTGTGAATAATTGCCCTTGCGATGTCGATTCGCCTTCTCTGACCGCCGGAAAGCTTGCCGACAGTGCGTGAAAACAAATCCGAAAAATCGAGTAATTCGGAAAGCTCTTTGAGCCTTTCTTCAAATTCCTTTCCGGTTATTCCGTAAAGCGCAGCTCGGGAACGGAGATTATCCCGGACGGATAAAGACTGGTCAAGCACGGAATTCTGAAAAACAACTCCGATTTTTTTTGACACTTCGCCGAGCGAACCGTCGATTGTTTTGCCGCAGATTTTAACGCTGCCGCTGTCCTTTGAAAGCTGACCGCACATAATTGAAATTGTGGTCGATTTTCCTGCGCCGTTTACGCCGAGAAAAGCGAAAAGCTCGCCTCTCTTGACCTTGAAGGAAAGATTCTGAACCGCTTTTACGCTGCCGAAAGACTTATTCAGATTCCTGATTTCAATTATATCCGGCGATGTTTTTTCTGTGTTCATTGTTTCACCGTCTGAAAATAATGTGATAAAAATATCCGGATAAAAATATATCACAGTTAGATAAGCCGGTCAACCCCAAAACAGATTACAAAAAATCTCCGGTAATGCTAAACCCGTTGTTCAATATTTCTTCCGGCTGTTGTTTTGAAGGATTTTTTGTTGTATAATGAAAAAAACACTTATATAAAAGGAATTAAAAATGGAAGTTATCGGTTTTTATGAAAGCGGCAAGCAGGAACATTTTCTTGCCGAACTGAGAAAAAGCGATTGGAGAGCCGGCGCTTTTTTATATGAAATAATAAATAACGGAACATTTTTTGATACGGTCGGCAACGATTCCGAGGTATTGCTTCTCACTGACGGCGAAAAACTGATTTCTTTCTGCACTTTTGCGGAAAAAGACGACATTCAGCCTACCGAGCTTACCCCGTGGATAGGCTTTGTTTACACCTTTCCCGAATACCGCTCTCACCGTTTTGCAGGGTTGTTGTTTGAAGAAGCGGAAAAAAGAGCAAAGAAGAAAAACATTCCGCAGATTTATTTATCAACCAACCACATCGGTCTGTACGAAAAATACGGATTTGAATACCTTACGCAAATGAACGATACAGACGGCAATCCCTCGCGGATTTATGTTAAAAAAATAAGGAGGCAAACAGATGAATAACACTGTAATTTCCGAGAATCAGATTCTTTTTTCAAGAAAAAACGAACTTGTGCGGATTACCCCCTGCCACAGGAATGCAGTCCGTTTCGAAGCTTTTCCCGACGGCAGAATTTTTGAAGAGAATTTCACGCTTCTTCCTCAAAAAGCAGACTGCATTATTGAAGAAAAGGATTACTGCGTTTTTATGAGCGTCGGAAAAGCAAGAATACAGCTTGAAAGAAACGGAAAAGTTACCGTTTACAACGGCGAAAAGACTGTTCTCGAAGAAAAAAACGAGCTTGCCTTTAACGACGGATACCGCAATTATGAGCGAAAAGACGGAGCCTGGTCCGCAAGAATTACATTCAAGAGTAATGAAAACGAGCATTTTTACGGACTCGGTCAGGAGCCCAGCGGCAAATTCGATTTAAAGGGCTGCTCGTTTGATATAAGGCACGTAAACACAAAAAGCACCGTGCCGTTTGTCTATTCCTCGCTCGGCTACGGTTTTATCTGGAACAATCCTGCCATAGGTAATGTCGAGCTTTCCGAAAACCGAACCCGCTGGAGCGTTAACGCGACAAGGAAAATTGATTTTGTTGTTATTTGCGGAAATCCGAAGGAAGTCAGCGAAGCTCTTGCGGATTTAACAGGTCATGCGCCGGTTATGCCGCATTGGGCGACAGGCTTCTGGCAGAGCCGCCTGAGATACGAAACTCAGGAAGATTTGCTCGAGGTTGCAAGGCGTTATAAAAAAGAAAACATTCCGCTTTCCGTAATCATCTGCGATTATTTTCACTGGACCGAACAGGGCGATTATAAATTCGACCCGAAATATTGGCCTGACGTTAAAGCCATGACGGACGAGCTTCACAAAATGGGAACTAAGCTTGTTGTGTCAATGTGGCCGACAATCAACGAAAAATCCGAAAACTATTGGTATATGAAAGATAACAATATGCTTATTCGTACCGTAAAGGGTTCGGACAGGGTGTTCGATTTTTACGGTCCTCAAGCTGAAATTGACGTTACAAATCCCGCAACGAGAAAATATGTTTTTTCAAAGCTGAAAGAAAACTATCTCGACAACGGAGTGGACTCTCTCTGGTTCGACGAAGCCGAGCCTGAAATCCACCCGGAGCATTTTGACAATCTTCTTTTCCATATCGGAAGAGGTGACGAATACGGACTTATTTACCCGTATTACTACGCAAAAATGGCTTATGACGGATTTACGCAAATGGGCGAGGTTCCCGTAATATTGACCCGCGCGGCATATCTCGGCTCGCAAAAATTCGGTTCACTCGTTTGGAGCGGAGATATTTACTCGGATTTTGAAAGCCTCGGCGAACAAGTCAAAGTCGGGCTTAATATGTCCGTGTGCGGCTTCCCCTGGTGGAATACGGATATCGGCGGGTTCTGGGGCGGCGACACACAAAGCGAAGAATTCCGCGAGCTTATAGTCCGCTGGTTCCAGTTCGGAGTATTCTCGCCCGTTATGAGAGTCCACGGCAACCGATACCGTCACGGCGAGAAGAAAAGGGATGTCAAGGAACCGTCAGGCGACCCGAATGAAATCTGGAGCTTCGGCGAAAGAAATTTCGCAATACTCAAAGACCTTGTGCTTCTGCGGGAAAGACTCAGACCGTATATTGAAAAGCATATGAAAATTGCGTCCGAAAAGGGTTATCCCGTGATGCGTCCGATGTTTTTCGATTTTCCTGACGACTCAACTTGTTATACGCTCGGCGAGCAATATATGTTCGGCGACGATATTCTTTTCGCTCCCATAGTTAATAAAGGACAGACCGAAAAGCAGGTTTATCTTCCCGAAGGAGAATGGATTCTTACAAAAACAAAAGAGGTTTACTCTGCGGGCTGGCACACTGTAAATGCTGAAATCAACGAATTTATTGCATTTGTAAAATCAGGTTCGGAAGTTATCGACTGTTTTAAATAATCAATAAACAGGAAGAGGTTTTGCCATGAAAGAAAAAATTGTTTCATTCGTTTCAGACCTAAAAAAATACTGGAAAACGCCGAAGGCGGGCAATTGCGTAAGCTTAAAGGAAGTCGCTTCCTTCAGCGTCGGCGGAATGGGCATAAAATCCATTCAATCGCTCAACGGTTATATTGTTCTCGCGCCGACCTGTCTGCTTATAGCTTCCGTTTACGGGCTGAGTCCCCGTAACATAATGGTGCTTTTTATCATCACCAATATCATAGGCATAATTAAAACGCCGTTTGTCAGCATGCTTGTGGACAACACCCATACAAAAATGGGCAAGTTCAGACCGTACATTGTTTATGCGGGACTGCCCGCGCTCATCAGCGTAATCGCTTTAAGCTGGGGCGTTCCGTTAAACGCTCCGCAGAACGTAAAAATAATTCTTATCGGCGTTTATATCAATATTCTTGCCATCGCTCAGGGACTTTACGGCAATGCCTACACGGGCATTTCTCAGGTTATTACGCCAAACTCAGCCGAGCGCACGGGAATTCTCAGCATTTCGGAATTTCTTGCAAACCTCGGACCGAGCATTATTCAGTTTTTGCTTCCGACTCTTGCGGGGATTTTCTTCGGAAAAGACGGAATGCTTGAAATAAGGACTTACCGTGTTTTCTTTCCGCTGTTCGGTATCTGCGGTTTTGTTCTCGGGCTTCTTGTCATGTTCGGAACCAAAGAAAGAGTTATTGAAACGGGCAACGAAAAGGAACATATTTCATTTCTCGACGGAATTAAATACATAAGCCGCAACCGTTATTTCTGGATTGTTACTTTTTCAAAATTTTTTGAGGGATTTAAAGGCGTTATCGGCTCTCTTTTGCCGTGGGTCTGCGCTTATGAGCTTGCAAACTCGTCCGTTCAGGGTCTTGTGCAGACGGTTACGTCAGTCGGTTTTACTCCGGGCATCGTTCTCGCTCCCTTTATTATAAGAAAGCTCGGCTCGAAATACGGAGCTTTCACGGCTCATTTTTTAAACTGTCTTGCCGCTCTTGTAATGCTTTTTACATTCAGACGGGGTTTCATCTTTTTCGCAATATCTCTGTTCCTTTTTAACTTCGCCTCGGGTCCCCAGTACATAATGCAGACGAGTATTCTTTCGGACGGATTTGATTTTCAGCAGGATCGCGACGGAGTTCGGATTGAAGGGTTTGCCCAGAACTTTATGGGCATGATTACAACCATCGGCGGAATTGTTTCGACAGTTGTTTTCACTTTTATTTACGAATCACACGGGCTTATTGCAGACGAAACCACGGGCATAACCGATTACAGCGTTCTTTCAAACGCGGCAATAAGAGAACCGATTATTTCATCCGTTATTATTGTCGTTATCGCAGCAAGTCTTCTTTCCGCTGTTCCGTACCTGTTTTTCAACCTTACGAGAAAAGATATGGAAAGAATACGCAGAAGCCTTGAAAGCAAACAGATTGAAAAATAAAATAAAAAAACGGCTTGGAGTATCGCCCTTGCGATACTCCAAGCCGTTTTTATTTTTTTGGAATCATTCAAGTATCTCTTTGTTTGATACGATAAAGGTTATGCGTTCTTCAAACGAAGGACCGCCGTGGTCTTTTTCAATTCCGCCGTGGTCGGTGGTGAGAATTATAAGCCAGTCCTCATTTTCATAATTCTCTCTGTTTTTTATCGTCTCAATAAATTCCGCGCCGGTGGCGTCGGCATTGCGGAAAGCGTTAACATAATTCGGATTCTGTAAAGAAAAGCCCGAGTTGTGTCCGTTATGATCGGTAAACTCAAGAGTCAGGAAAATAAAATCCGAACAGTCCTTTCTGTTTAAATCGTCAAGAACATTATCAATGGTTCCTTTATCATTTACGGCGCAGACGAAAGAGGAGTTGATATTATTCTTCCCAATATACTCCTTTTCGTTTATGTACGTCGCTTTATTTCGTGAAAAGTGACCTTTCCATGAAACGTAAAAAGCGCTGCTGTCGATTGTCTTATCCTCAACAAGCGAAATAAGAAGCGTTTTGGGCTCTATTGCCTTGGGCTGATCATTGCCGTATACATTATGCTTATCAGCCCATTCTCCCGTAAGCATGCTGCACCAGCCGGGAGCGGTTGAAGTGTCCTGAGTATTCTTTGCGGGATAGTTAACTCCTCCGCAGTAGGAAAAAACAGCCTGACCGTTTTCGTCAAGAAGCATTTTTACGGAGCTTTTTTTCGAATTTTCAATCAGCCTGAACGTATCGACCCTGCAACCGTCATAGCCGATGACTATAGCCTTTTTCTCGGTTTTGCCCTCGGGCAGAGGCGACTCAAAATGGTCTTTAATAAGCGAATAAATGCGCGTCTGGGGAACAGCTGTTTCCCAGGTGTTTTCCATCATATCAAGACTTTCAAGCTCCTGTTCAAACGGCATTTCGCTGATTTTGTCGTCGCCCGGCACGGTCCATGTGCGGGGATTGTAATCGAGCAAATGTATAACCGCAAAAACCGTTACGACTGCCGCAGTCGCGATAAACAAACAAATCAGAAAAGCCTTATACTGTTTTTTCATATTCTATCCCTCCGAAACAGTTACCGATTTTTTATTGACAATCTACTCAATTTCAGCCTTTTGCATATTGACCGAACGGATTTTTTCGTAGATTTCATCCTTGAACTTCTTTTCCCTTCCGTAGGTGAAAAGTCCGTTCTGCTCCTGCTCGATATCATAAAGCTGGGTATAGCAGAATCCGAGGATTTTCGAGTTTTTAATTATGGCTTGAGTCAGACCTTTATATCTCTCAAAAAACTCTTCCTCGGTTTTTACGTCTTCGCCGTACCCCCAGGATTTAATGCTCTCGTCCGAAACCCATTTGATTCCGCCGTATTCGCTGATAAACACGGGTTCTCCGTTATATTTCTGCCTGCCGGGATTGTCATTTAAAACATGATCATATAAAAATCCCTCCGACATAAGGCGGTCATAGTTTTTCTTAAAAAAGCCTGTATCAAAGCTGTAGTCATGAACGTCGTAAATATCCGTAACAACGTGAAAATTCCCGCTGGTATCTATGCACGGACGGGTTTTGTCAACTGCCTTTGTGTATTCATATACGGCTCTTAACAAACCGTCGTACTGCCGTCTTCCGTGATAGTCCCAGGTTTCGTTGAACGGACACCAGCCGATAACCGACGGGTGGTTAAAATCGCGTTCGATAGCCTCGCCCCATTCTTTAAGAAAAATATCCGTGCTTTTCGCATTCGAGTAATCAAGTCCCCAGTTCGGATATTCGCCCCAGACAAGATAGCCGAGCCTGTCGCACTGATACAAAAATCTCGGCTCGAACACCTTCTGATGAAGTCTTGCGCCGTTAAAACCGCATTCCATGGAAATTCTTATATCATTTATCATGGATTCTTCATCAGGTGCAGTATAGATACCGTCCCTGTAAAATCCCTGATCAAGTACAAGCCGCTGAAAAACGCTTTTGCCGTTAAGAAGGAATTTAAAACCGTCGAGCTTGACCTCTCTTAATCCGAAATAGCTTTTAACCGTATCGTCGCCGAAATGAAATGTCGCTGAATAAAGCCTTCCCTGCCCGGCTTCCCAGAGATGCTTTTCGTTTAAAGGAATCTCAAAGAATTTTTTACCCGACACGTTTCCTCTTCCGATATTTCCGACGCACCTGTCCTTATAAAAAATATCGCACGAAAACGCCGCTTCTCCCTGAAATTCGGCAAAAACAGTCACAGAACACGAGTCAACATCGGGGAAAAACTTAACTTCTTTTATATGCTCTTTGGGGACGTATTCAATAAAAACCGTCTGCCAGATTCCCGTGGTTCTTGTGTAGTCGCAGCCGTGACTTTTTTTCTTTTCACTCTGCTTTCCGCGGCAGACAAGCGGATTCTTTACGTTATCCTCGCAAAGAATGAATATTTCGTTTTCCCCGTCCTGCGCAAGCTCGGTTATATCAAATTTAAAAGAGGTATACCCACCCCTGTGTCTGCCGGCGAGCTTCCCGTTAACAAGAACGGTTGTAAGATAATCCGCCGCGCCGATATGAAGGAAAACAAGCGAACCGTCCTTTTTAATGTTTACGGTCCTTTTATACCATGCAAGGCTAATAAAGCCCGTTTGTCCGATACCCGAAAGAACGCTTTCCGGGCAAAACGGAACATTTATTTTATGAGTAAAAGTATTTTCATTTCTGATTTTAATTGCCCGTTTTTCGTCAGAAGAGAATTTAAATCCTTTCCCCTCATACGAAAAACCGAAGTCCCATTCTCCGTTAAGATTAATCCAATTGTTTCTTTCAAACTGCGGATTCGGATACTCGCTGCGTAAAACCATAATGTTCTCCTTTTCGGCTTTTAAGCCTCTTCGCTTTCTTCAGCCTTTCTTAATGCAAGAACCTTTTCGTGCATTTCCTCCTTCGTCTTGCCCGTAAGCTTATAGAAGAAGAACGGAACGCCCGCAAGGAACATCATAATTCCGTGGAAAATTGTGTAGAAGAACAGCATTGAAACCTTGGTCCACATACTCTGAACAGGAACGTCACCCTCAAACGCAGGCTGAATGTAATGGATTATTGAAGTCCAGCCCTTTTCCGGGTCGTCGTAAAGAATAAGGGGAGCAAGCGAATTTGCTATAGTTCCGCTTATCATGGTGAATATTCCTATAACAAACGGAAGCGAAGCGTCAAGACGTTTGCCGGTTTTAAGCTCAATATCCTCAAGCACGTCAGCCTGGAACATAGTCGGAAGCAGGTTTGATGCGCCGAACTGAAGTCCGATAAGGAACAGACAGAAAATGAAAACAAACTGTAAAACCTTGCCGGGATGATTGAAATAAATATAACCGACTCCGAAAGCCACGGTATTGATAACTACCGAATAAATACCGCTTGCGATATAAAGAATTTTTGAATTGAATTTCTTGAGAAGGAAGTTAATTATAAGCATTCCGACCGCCGTGCCGATTCCCGTAGGAAGACCGAACAGAAGGAATTTTGAAGTTGACCCGAGAAGAGCCGCAGCCATGAATACGCCCATATAGGTTGCAATATTGCGGAAGCTCTTGAGAAAATCGGAGATAATAATAACCCAGGCATATTTATTCTTAAGCACATCGACATAACCCAGAACAGGGTTTTTCTTTTCGTTGTTGTAAACCACTCTCTCCTTGACGGCTCTCATACCGATAAGCATTGTAATAACACCGACAACCGAGCAAAGTCCCGCGCCGATAATATACTGTGTTCCCTCATCCTTGAAGATAAGACCTATGACAAGAACCACTACCAGCGGGGCGGAATTGCCGACGGCGGAAACAATGCTTCTGAATGAAATTACATTATCGCGTTCCTTTAAATTCGGAGTCATAACAACCGCTACCATGTTTACCGAACCGCCGAAATTCGTTGCAACCGACCAGAGTACGGCGACAGTTACAATATAAATCATAAGAATCGTTCCCGAAAGTCCTTTCGGCGTAACAAAGCTGAGCACAAGTAAAACGCCTGCGGGAACAGCAGCAATAAGTCCGAGTGGCTTAAACTTTCCGTTTTTGCCGACCTTCCGGTTATCAATAAACATCGCAATAAAAATATTAAGAACAAAAGGAATAATGCTTATAAGAAAATTGTATACCGACGCTTGCGATGAAGCTATTTTAAGCACGTTAACAAGATAGGCATTTCTGTAAGAACCTATCATTCCGGTCATCATCGTATAAAAGAATACGGCGACAAGATACAGAATAAATTCGTTTTTCTTTACGTATTTTTTCTCCTCCTGCAAGGCCTGGGGATTGTTTTTTACAAGTTCGCTCATAAATTATATCCTCCCGTGTTTTTATAAAAAAATAATACATTTTTAATATACTATGATATGCCTTTATCTGTCAATAAAAACAATTTGAAGCACTTAATTATCGGGTTGTTTTACTTATCAGTTTGTTATATAATTAATCTGACAAAAAATAAAAACGGAGGGGACAACATGAAAATAACATTTATGGGCGCAGGAAGCACGGTATTCGCAAGGAATGTTATAGGCGACTGTCTTTGCTCGGAAAGTCTTCGCGACAGCGTTTTCGCTCTTTATGACATCGACCCCCGCAGGCTTGAGGAAAGCCGGACTATCCTTGAAGCGATGAGAAAAGCCAAAGGCGGATACGGCAGAATCGAATGCTATGCCGGAACCGAAAACCGCAAAGAAGCGCTAAAAGGCGCCTCCTTCGTTATTAACGCCATTCAGGTCGGTCTTTACGACCCGTGCACAATAACCGATTTCGAAATACCCAAAAAATACGGACTTCGCCAGACTATAGGCGACACGCTGGGAATCGGCGGAATTATGCGTGCTCTGCGCACAATTCCCGTTATGAAGGATTTTGCAGACGATATGGCCGAGGTTTGTCCCGACGCATGGTTCTTAAACTATGTAAATCCCATGGCAATGCTTACGGGTTATATGCTGCGCTACACTCCGATTAAAACCGTCGGTCTTTGCCACAGCGTTCAGGGCTGCACCGAATGGCTTCTCAAAAAGCTGAAAATGAACGACAAACTTGAGGGCAGAAAAGAGCTTATCGCGGGCATAAATCACATGGCTTGGCTGCTTGAAATCAGGGATAAGGACGGCAACGACCTTTATCCGGAAATCAAAAAAAGAGTTCCCGAATACATGGCCGACCCGACTTCGGACGACAAGGTCAGAATGGATTATATCAATAATTTCGGCTATTATGTTACAGAGTCAAGCGAGCATAATTCGGAATACAATATGTACTATATCAAGTCGAAATATCCGGAATTAATCGAAAGATACAATATTCCGCTTGATGAGTATCCGAGAAGATGCGTTAATCAGATTGAACGCTGGAAAAGCGAATATGCCGAGCTTCTCGAAGGCGGCGTAAAGGAACACGAACGCTCAAACGAATACGCTTCCCGCATTATGGAAACCCTGACTTCCGGCGGAACTTTCCAGATCGGCGGCAACGTGCTTAACACGGGTCATTTGATTACAAATCTTCCCGAAGAAGCATGCGTCGAAGTTCCCTGCCTTGTTAACGCAAACGGGATTTATCCCTGTAACGTCGGGGCTCTTCCGGTTCAGTGCGCGGCGCTGAATATGACAAATATCAATGTTCAGCTGCTTACAATCGAAGCCGCCGTAACCGGTAAAAAAGAACATATTTATCAGGCTGCAATGCTCGACCCCCACACCGGAAGCGAGCTTGATATCGACACCATAAAAAAGATGGTCGACGAGCTCATTGAGGCGCACGGCGATTATCTTCCGAAGTTTATTTAAGGGTGTAAAACTATGTTTGTCGAAGTAAACGGGATTAAAATCTTTTATGAAAAAATCGGTAACGGAAAACCGCTTATAATGATTCATGGCAACGGCGAAAATCACGGCATTTTCGACCGCGCCGCCGAAGCGCTTAAGGACAGCTTCACCTGCTATCTTCCCGACTCGCGCAATCACGGAAGAAGCGAAAGCGTAAAAGAGCTTCACTATGCAGATATGGCGAAAGACATAACCGAATTTATCCGTTCCCTGTCTCTTGAAGACGTAATTCTATATGGCTTCAGCGACGGCGGAATAATCGGTCTTCTGGCGGCGGCAGAATGCAGGGAAATAAAAAAGCTGATTATAAGCGGAGCAAACCTCACTCCCGACGGGTTAAATCTTCCGTTCCGTTTTCTTATAGGCGGATTATATTTATTTAAAAAGGATACAAGAATACGCTTAATGCTCAACGAACCGCATATTCCGGACGAAACATTAAAAAGAATCACTGCAGACACGCTTGTTCTTGCGGGAAGCCGCGACATCGTGCTTGAAAAGCAAACCCGCCATATTGCCTCTGCCATACCTGACTCTCATCTTAAAATCCTGAAAGGCGAGGGTCACGGAAGTTATATAATCCATAAGGAAAAAATCGCTCAGATAATAAAAGATTTTGTTCTCCGATAAAAAACAAAAAGCGTAAAGTCACAGACTGACTTTACGCTTTTATTATTTTGCTTTTTTACTTTTTCGTCTTGTTAATAGCTTCCGTTTTATAGGTAAAGATAACGCTTGAAGAGTTGCCCTTAACCTTCTGAGTGAAGATGTTATAGCTCATTCCGAAGCTCAGCCATTCCTTGGTCTTGCCCGCAAGAGTCTGCATCTGCGCTTCGGTGAGATTGTCAGTATTAATATACTTCTTCGCCGTGTCAAGAATCGACTGAAGCTGTTCGTCGTTGCTTCCGTCCGTAAAAGCGCCAAGAGCGTTAAGAAGCTCCCTGTTTTCCTCGACTGCGGCAAGAATTTCCTTTAACTTCTGCAAGGTCTGCGGAAGACGTTCAACAGACGCCTTGACTTCGGGGTCCTGCATTTCGGCGTCCATCGCCTGAATCATCGGCATTACGTCGTTAAGATCGGACGCGAGCACCGATATTCCCTGAAGGCTTGACGAAAGCGCGGGCAGACTTCTTAAAAGATTCTGCATTGCCGGGTCGGAAAGCGTTGAGGAAATCGCATTTATATCCGTGTTGTTTATATCCGTTACGAGCTTATCCAGTTTCTGAATATTCTCGTCCGTCATATACTTATCAATGGTTTTAATCAACTTTTCGTTTTCGTTATAAAGCTGAATAGCGTCGCTTATTGCTTCGAGCATATTGCCTACTTTATCCGTATCGCCGTAAAGAAGACTTACAATTTTTTCAAGGTCAAGTCCGTTAAGCGCAGCCTGAAGCGCCTGAACGTCATTAAGAACAGCCTTAACCTCGTCAACCGTTTCGGGAAGCTCGCCGTTGCCGATTGAGCCGATAGCCGAGAAAGGAAGAACGGCAAACATCATATTGCCGAGTGTAAAGTCTTTAACATCGGCGGAAATAACATAAGTGTCGCTTAAAAGCTGGGGACTGAGCAACGAAAGATTAAGCGAAGAAAGACCGAGGCTTTCGTCCATTCCGGGAACTCCGGCAAAAAATGCAATCTGCTTTGTTCCGTCGCCTATTGACGTTCCGTTAATGACGGAGATATTTGAAAACTTTTCTTCCGGAAGAATCATTCCGCCGACCATAATCATCGGGCAGCTTACCGTTATTTCTTCTCCGTCCGTTTCAACCGTTTTTTTAAGATTGTTATTGACTTTTATAAGAATCTTGACCTGTCCGCTTTTACCTGCGAGCTGGTCGTAAGGCGTAAGAACATCGTTAAGGAAATACTTGATATCAAACGAAACAGGCGGTTCCTGATTGCTGATTCCGCTGTAATATAAATCCGTCGTATCCATATCCCATACAAGATATTCATCCTGAACAAGCGGGGAAGAAAGAGTTTTGACGTTCTTAATGCTCAGAAGATTACTCATATCGAAAACCCTTACCTGAGGGGATTCGGAATGAATCCAGTCCGTAACATTAACTTTGCTGACCGTACCGTCGGGAGAAAGGTTTACGTAAACTGTTTCCTGCTTTCTTACGGATGTATTTTCAATTATGGAAGTATATTCGGTCTGCGTGTATTCTTCCTGACCGATTTCGTCAAGAATTATTTCATTTTCGGTTTTGGCCTTTTCCTTGCCGCAACCCGTAATGCACAGCATTAAAAAACAAAGCGCCAATACAATACTTACCGTTCTGAGTAAAGTTTTATTCTTCATTTCAAGCGCCCTCCTTCTCGGTGTTTTCGTCCGGAACTGTGTTTCCGGTTTTCTTTTTGCCCTTGTTCCAGCCAAAAGTCGTCTTGCCTATTACGCCCTCAAATATATAAAGAAGCGGCGTCAGGAAGAAGATAATGGACATTGCGCTGATTACCGCTCCCCTTGCGAGAAGCGCGCATATTCCCTTAATCATATTGATGTTGCACACAAGGTACACTCCGAATGTCGCAACGAAGAATACAACTGCGCTCTGGAATACGGACCGTTCCGCAGTGTTTGCCGCGTTTAAAATCGCCTGTTTTTTATCAAGCCCCTTGTGAAGCTCCTCCTTAAATCGGGTTGTAAGAAGCACTGCGTAGTCGACCGTCGCGCCAAGCTGGACGCAGTTAATAACCGTCGGGGCTATAAAGTTGACGTCCGAACCGAGAATTTTGGCAAGCGCCAGATTTATCCATATTGCAAGCTCAATCGAACCGATAAGAAGCACCGGAAGCGAGAAGGATTTAAACGTAAACAAAAGCAGAATGAAAATTGCGCCTATTGACATAAGAGCCGTAACCTTAAAGTCCCTGTCGGCGGTAGTTATCATGTCCTTTGTAATCGCTCCCTCGCCGGTTACAATTCCGTTCGGGTCATATTTCTTTACAATTTTTATCAGCGAATCGACGTGTCCGTTAAGCTCGGGCGAAGCAGTTTCGTAATAGGTGTTGACCATCATCATCTGCTTGCCGTCCTTTTTGCAGATATTAAGAATTTCATCGGGAATAATGTCGTCGGGAATTGCCGGACCGATAAAATTGTTATAGGCAAGGACGCTCGTAACTCCCTCAACCTGCTTCATCTCATCCTGCATCTTCATAACCGTACCCGCGGGAAGAGAGTCGTCGAATATAATAAACTGACTCGAAGCCATTCCGAAATCCGTTTTCAGCTGACTTAGTCCCTTAATCGACCCGAGTTCCGACGGCAAAGCCTGACTGAAATCGTAATAGACGTCAAGATTGCTCTGAAGAAAATAGCTCGGAACAAGAAGCAGCACAAAAACAATTGCAAACACAGCCTTGCGCTTAACTATGAAATCATTAAGTCTGTTAAACTTCGGAAGGAAATTCTTATGGTGGTATTTATCAATGAACTTTTCAAACAAAAGAATGATTTCCGGAAGAACAAACACAACCGTGAGTATTCCGAATACAACTCCCTTTGCCATTACAAAGCCTATGTCGAAGCCGAGACGCAGGGTCATAAAGCAAAGCGCCAGAAATCCGAACACCGTCGTAAGCGAGCTTCCCATAAGGGCTACAAAGCTCTTCGTGACTGCCGAAGCCATCGCTTCGGTACGGTCGGGGAATTTATGCTTTTCCTCTTTATAGCGGTCCATAAGGAAAACGGAATAGTCCATAGTAACGCCCAGCTGAAGTATAGCAGCAATACTCTGGGTAATAAAGGAAATCTCGCCTGTAAAAATATTCGTTCCCATATTGTATATAATCGCTATTCCGAGTCCCGACAGCACTACAAACGGCAACGCCCACGATTCCATCATAATACAAAGCGCTATGAGAGCAACCGTAACGGCAACCGCCACATAAATTGGCGCCTGAGTATCCGAAAGCTCCTTGGTGTCTTCGATTATTGCCGAAAAACCGCTTATAAACGACTTTTCGTTAAGCAGGGTTTTAATGTTCTTTATCGCCTTAAGGGTTTCGTCCGACGAGCCCTGATACTTGTACTGAACAAGCATCATTGTGCTCTTGCCGTCCTGCGAATAGAAAATGTCGGTCAGAACGTCCGGAAGAATATCCTGCGGAACGGAAATATCCGCAAGAGTGTCAACCCAGATTACCGAACTGACCTCGGGCATTTTTTCAATTTCGGTTTTAACCGCAGAGACATACTTTGGCTCAAACTTGTTGAAAACAATGATTGATATGCCCGCGTTATTAAAGGTTTCGTCAAGAATCTGTTCGCCCTGAACCGACTCGACCGTATCGGGCAGATACGACATTATGTCATAATTGACTCTCGTCATCAGAAACCCGATTATTGCAGGAATCAGCAGCAAAAAAGCAACAAGCAGAACCGTTTTCGGATGCCGGGCTTCCCACAGCGCAATTTTCTTCATTTTTTCGCCTCCGAAAAAACATATAATATAGTAATATACTAAAAATTACAGTACCGTTCGGTTAGAGTATTTTATCACTGCGCAAATGATAAGTCAACCGCAAAAAAATCAGATAAACGATACCGTCCGGGAAATCGGTTTCCTGCTGAAATGGTTTGCAAGCGGCCCTGTCCCTTCGTGAGCATATCCCAGATCAAGGAGCATAAGTATTTCCTCGTTTTCGGGAAGGTCAAGCTCTTTTTTCAGAACCGACGGATTAAAACAGTTGACCCAGCAACTGTCAACTCCTTCGTTAAAAGCCGCAAGCATAATGTGGGTTGCAACAATTGTTGCGTCCTCAATGCCTGAATCCCTTTCACTTCCGGGGTACATATACACATTTTTTGAATCGAACGCGACGGCAATAACCGTCGGAGCGCCGTATCGGCAGGGTGTTACCTTATCAATTATTTCAAGCTTTTCTTTCGATTCAATTACATAAATATGCTGTTCCTGAAGATTTTTTGCCGTAGGGGCAAGTCTCCCCGCTTCGAGAATTGCTTCAAGCTTTTCTCTTTCAACAGGTCTGTCGCTGTATTTTTTGCAGGAATACCTGTCTTTAACCGTCTTTTTAAAATCCATAAATCAAAACTCCTTGTTATTATTTAAAAGCTCCTCAAGCAGCGCATTACAGCCTTCGTATATGTCGGAAAACGCAAGGGCAAAATCCCTTGTATACCATGGGTCGGAAACATCTCCGCCCCTTTTTGTAAAGTCCATGAGCTTTACACATTTTCCGTCCGGATCAAAGCCGAATATTCTTTTCATTGAACGTATATTTTCCCCGTCCATACAGACAAAAAGATCGTATTTTTTATAATCTTCCTTTTCAAGAAGAACCGCGCGTTTGTTTTCGTCAAAATCAACCGAATGAATAATAAGCTGTTCCCTTGCCGGCGGGTAAATCGGGTTTCCCCTGCCGAGCCATATTTCATCCGTATGCGTGGCGGAGGATTCAATCAGGAACTCCCTTTCGAGTCCCCTTTCCGCGACCAGTTTTTTCATCACAAATTCAGCCATCGGCGAACGGCAGATATTGCCGTGACAGACGAACATTATTTTTTTCATCCAATCCCTCCCGGAATAAATATTATTTTACCACATAAAACGCTGAAAGTATCAAAAATGAATAAAAAAATACATAAAAATTTTAAAAAATTTTTGTAAAATATGCTCATTTGATATTGTAAACGTAAACTAAATATGATATTATATTTATAATTAGCACAATATATAGGAGATATGGGAAAATTATGGAACCGAAAAGAAATAAGACCAAAAAATCAATAAGACTTTCAACCGCAGTTTCGATTTTTATGTCACTGACGCTTTGTCTTCTGACAATTATTACGCTCACAAACTGCGAAAAGAAAGAGGATGCGGAAGCCACTCTTCAGGGAGTCGGCGAGCTTTCAAATCTTGAAACTCAGGACCCTGCCGAAGTTGAAGAGCAGCGCCGCCTTGAAGAAGAATCCAGGCACGCAGAAGAAGTGTCGAAGGAGATTGAAGAACAGGAAGAGAAAATCGACAGCGGTGAGGTCGATATCTGGTCCTTATTCGACGACAGCGTTGTCATGGGAGATTCAAGAGCAGTCGGTTTTTCATATTTCCACTTTATGAGAGAGGATCATGTCCTCGCTTCAAGCGGAAACACCATAAGAAATATCGAACCCCATATCGAAACCTTAAAATCAATTTCTCCGTCAACGGTATACATCTGCTACGGACTTAACGACACCGGAATGGGCTTCTGGAAAGACGGCGACGAATACGGCGCTGAGCTTGTGGAAATCTTCAACAAGCTCAAGGCTGCTCTTCCGAACACAACGTTTGTTGCTTCTTCCATTCTTCCGACCACTCAGGCTGCAATCAACCGTTCCCCCGTCTGGGGCAAGACAGTTGATTTCGACCGCGGATTAAAGGAAGCGTGCGAAAAGACCGGAGTTATTTATGCGGACAACAATGAGCTTGCGGCTGAGTGCATGGAAGAATACTGGGAAGTTGACGGAATTCATCTTAAGAGCACCTTCTATCCGCTTTGGGCAAAAAATCTTTACATGGCAAAGGTTAAGGGTCTTTCCGAATGAAAAAAGGCGTTGTTTTTGAAATAATCCGCTGGCTGGCTGTCATCATTCTGGTGGCGGCCTTAGCTTCTTTTTCGGACACGGATAAAATAAGCAACGCCGATTTTGACAAGGTTTGTTCCTCGGTTGTTAACGAGGTTGATTTAAGCTACATGCAGGAGGGTTCTGCAAGCACCTTCAAGCGTCTTTATTCGCTTGACAGCAGCGATTACGAGGAGGTCAAGCTCTACTGGCCGCTCTCCAATATGGACGCTGACGAAATTCTTATAATAAAGCTTCGTGACGTTTCTCAGCAGGAAGAGATTAAACAGGCTGTTGAGAACAGACTCGAAACACAGAAAAAAAGCTTTGACGGTTACGGCGTCGAGCAGTACGCGCTTCTGACTGACAACAGTATTCTTGACATTCAGGGAAACTACATTCTCTTTATCGTCAGCAAGGATTGCGTTTCTGCCGAAAAAGCGTTCCGCAATGCGCTTTAAAGGAGGGATAACGTGGCATTTAACCAACTGATTTTTATATGTCTTTTTATGCCTGTGTCCCTCATTGCTTACCGTTATATTCCGGCAAGGCACAAAAAAGCGTTTTTAATTGCGATAAGTCTGCTGTTTATCGTTTGGGGCAATTTTGCCGACCTGCTTTATCTTTTTTCCGTAATTATTTTTAATTTCTTCACCGCCAGACAAATCGAAAGAGCAAAGAGAAGGAAAAAAGTTTCTCTTGCAAAGCTTATTCTCGCGTCGGGCATTTCGGTTAACGTTCTTTTGCTCGGCTACTTTAAATATTTCAATTTCCTGCGGGAGATGTTCTCGCTTTCTAAAATTTCCTTCGGCATTGCCGTTCCGTTAGGCATTTCCTTCGTCACATTCTCGCTTATTTCGTTTTTATGCGACATCTATCGCGGGGATGAAAACAGCCTCGGCTTTTCGGATTTCACTCTTTTCGTGACTTTCTTCCCGAAAATCACAAGCGGTCCGATTTTAAGCTATAACGATTTTACGAAAATGCTTGCCGAAAAGAATCTCAGCAGGAACAACATCAACGAAGGCGTTGAGCGTTTTATTTTCGGTCTCGCGAAAAAAGTTCTTCTTGCGGGAAATCTCAATCTCTTATTCACCGCTATGAATACCGCTTCGTCGAGAAGCTTTATTAACGCGTGGCTGGGTGCTCTTGCATATTCGTTTATGCTCTACTTCGACTTTTCGGGTTATTCGGATATGGCGATAGGTCTCGGCAAAATGTTCGGCTACACAATGCCCGAGAATTTTGATTTTCCCTATATTTCTCAGAATGTCGGCGAATTCTGGCGCAGATGGCACATAAGCCTGGGCGCGTTCTTCCGCAATTATGTATACATTCCGCTCGGCGGAAACCGCAAGGGACAAAGCAGAACGATTTTCAACCTGTTCGTTGTTTTTGCCCTTACCGGAATCTGGCACGGAGCAAACTACACCTTCATTTTCTGGGGAATTTACCAATTCGTTTTCGTTGCTCTTGACAAACTTTATCTCGATAAAAAGTTTGAAAAACTACCGAAATTCGCAAGAAGCCTTATGACGTTTATCGTCATTACAATCGGTTGGGTATTTTTCTTCTCCGATTCTATAGGCGCGGCATTCAGGTATCTGGGAAATATGTTCTTTATCGGAACTTCCGGCGGCGGCTCGTACTACCTTGTTTCTTACATAATTCTTCTGGCTCTGGCAGCCTTCTTCTCGCTTCCTTACTTTAAGAAGTTCATAGGCTTCCTTGACCAAAGATTTAAATTCTTCTCGCCCGTTAAGGCGATAATGCTTCTGCTTATCTTCCTGCTTTCGGTTGCTTCGATAGTAAGCGACAGCTTTGTTTCATTCCTTTATGCGGCGTTCTGAGGTGGATTTATGAAAACAAAAAAGAATTTTACAATTTCATTTTCCATGATTTTCATCTGCCTTTGCCTGACTCTCGGCGTGTTTACGCTTATAAAGCCCAAACGCGAGTTTTCGCACCGTGAGAACAGGAAGCTTGCGCAGGCGCCAAAGCTGTCCGAAACCTCGTTTTTCGACGGCAGTTTTCAGGACGGTTTCAGCTCGTTCTTTTCGGACCAGTTCGGCGGAAGAGATATGTGGGGGCAGGTTAACCTTTCCTTCAAAAAAGCTATCGGTCAGCATGAAAACGGCGGAGTATACCTCGGAAAAGAAGGGCATCTTTACCTCATTCCCGAAAACCCCGACAAAAAGAGCATTGACGAAAACCTTAAAGCCGTCAACAGCTTTTCCGAGCAGTTCCCGAAGGTTAACTCTTATATGTGTATCGTTCCCAACGCCGTGACGGTACAGTCGCAGTTTTTACCGCCCGACGCGCCGACAGTTGACCAGAACAAATTGCTCGGTTATATTAAAACCGGTCTTGACGGGACGTCGTTTATAGATGTGAGCGCCCCTCTTAAGCAGAAGAATAATGAATACATCTTTTTCCTGACCGACCATCACTGGACAAGTCTCGGAGCCAAAACGGCGTTTGAAGAAATCGCCGTAAAAATGAAACTCAAAAATGTCGTTTCGGATTATAAAATCCTTACGGTATCCGAAAACTTCACGGGTACTCTTTCTTCAAAAAGCTCGAGCTTCGAAGTTAAAGACACGGTTGACGTTTATCTTCCCGAAACGGATATAATATACAATGTCGACTATTGCAACGGCGAGCAGAAAACAAGGTCCGTTTTCAAGTCCGAGGCGCTTAAGGGCAACGACAAGTACACCGTATTCTTCGGAGGAAATCACCCGAGAATTGATATTAAGACCACTGCAAAAACCGGCAGAAAGCTGCTTGTATTCAAGGACAGCTACTTTAATTCGCTTGCTCAGTTCATGTGGCCGTATTTCGATACGATAACGATTATTGACCCGCGTTATTACTACGAGTACGCCGGTTTTATAATACGCCAGCAGGGAATTACGGACGTGCTTTATCTTTATAACGCGGACACCTTCGGAACCGATAAAAGCCTTTACGCAGTTCTGGAGGCTCCAAAGGAAACGGAAAAATAAAAAAATAAAAATCAAAACTCCCGTGTTGATTTTTTCGGGAGTTTTTATTTGCGGGAAACAGTTAGATAATACATATTTATTATTGAATTAACCTGCTTTTGTGATAGAATAGTTTACAGATTATTAGTAAGGAGTGACTTTTATGCCATGTACCACAGTTCTCGTCGGCAAAAAAGCGACGAACGATAATTCCACCATGATTGCAAGAACGGACGACGGTCATTTTGACGTTAAAAAAATGATTGTTGTCGAACCTAAAAATCAATTGAAAAAATATAAGAGCAAGATTTCGCACATTGAAATCACTCTTCCCGACAATCCCATGCGTTACACCTCCTGCCCGAGTGTTGATACGAAAAACGGAATCTGGGCGGCGACGGGAATAAACGCGGCGAATGTCGGAATGACTGCGACGGAAACAATCACCTCAAATCCGAGAGTTCTTTCCGCCGACCCGCTGGTTGTTTATAAAAAAGCCACGTCAAGAAAAGAAAAAGACGTTATCGGGGGCATAGGCGAAGAAGACATCGTCGTTCTTGTCCTTCCCTACATAAGCTCCGCCAGAGAAGGCGTATTAAGACTCGCCGGGCTTCTCGAAAAATACGGCACTTACGAATCGAACGGAATAGCCTTTAACGACGAGGACGAAGTCTGGTGGATGGAGACAATCGGCGGTCATCACTGGATAGCCAAAAGAGTTCCCGACGACTCGGTAGTTCTTGCTCCCAATCAGTTTGCTCTTGACGGTTTTGACCTTGACGACGCTTTCGGCAAAAAGAAAAACCACCTTTGCTCGGCGGATCTGAAAGAATTTATAAAGAAAAATAATCTTGACCTTAATCAGAACGGGAAATTCAATCCCCGCGACATTTTCGGCTCGCACTCGGATATGGACCATATTTACAACACTCCGAGGGCATGGTTCATGGGAAGATACTTAACCCCGTATTCCCACCGCTGGGACGGAGAAAACGCCGAATTCACTCCCGAAAGCGACAATATTCCCTGGTGTCTTGTTCCCGACAGGAAGGTTTCCGTTGAGGACGTTAAATATCTTATTTCGGGTCACTATCAGGGGACGGAATATAATCCCTACTCAAGTCACGACACGGGTAAAAGAGGCATGTACCGTTCAATCGGAATTAACCGCACGGGCGTTTCGTCCATTTGCCAGATAAGAAGCGGCGTTGACGAACCGTTAAAGGGAATTGAATGGATTGTTTTCGGCTCGACCGCGTTCAATCCCGTCCTTCCGCTATATACAGCCGTTTCAAAGGTTCCGAAGTATTTAAGCAACGTCGGTCTTGAGGCGTCGACGGAGAATCTTTACTGGAACAGCAGGCTCATAGGTGCTCTTGCAGACCACAATTATCCCGACTGCGTTCAGCATATTGAGAGATACGAAGAAAACATAATGACTCAGGGAAGAAAAATTATTCTTGAATATGACAAAAAGATGCTTGAAAACAAGGATTTTTCACTGACCGAAAAGGCTAATGAAGAAATCTGCAAAATGGCTAAAGAGCAAACCGCTTTCACCCTGACAAGGGTTCTTGAGGAAGCGAGCAAGAATATGAAAAACGGCTATAAGCTGTCGGATAATTAAAAAAAAGAAGCCCCCTCGGGCTTCTTTTTTTCAGTTCAGTTCTTCAAATCCTTCTTCGCCGTAAATATCGTCGTCATATTCATATTCGGGCGTGTCTATTTTCACATCAAATCCGAGGGCGGAAACGATTTTAATTTTAACGATTTTTCCGTTTTCGTTGGTGTCGATAAATATAAGATGCTCGGCAACCTCGCCGCCGTATGAAACGGCAACCGCCCGTTTTGCGCTTGTAAAGTCGACGCTTTCGTCGTCAAAAACTACCGATGCGGTACACAGAGCCGTTACAAAAGTTTCTTTTGATTTGCAGTAGTTTTCAAACGCTCTGAATGTTTCACCTTTACCCGTAACGCTTATATCCTCCGACGGAAATTCAAACGAAACGTTTTCATTTAAAGCGCAAATAATCCTGTCCGTATCCCCTTTTACAATGCCCTGACGGATAAGCCGCAGGTCACATTCTTCATTGAATACGGCTCCGTTTTCAAATTCGTCAATCACTACGTCGCCGCTTAACGTAACTGCAAAACGGATAACGGAACCTGCCTTGAGCAGCTTTTCCTGCTCGGGAGTTATCTGCTTGACTCCGACTATAATATCAAGGTCACCGTAAAGCGTGCCGACCGTAACAAAATAAAAGGTGTGAAAATTCTGTTCCTGCTCGTCCTCGGTTTTCCACCAGTTTGTCATTGCGCCCTTTTCGACGCGTTTAACTGTTGAACGCAGAACGCATATCAGGTCCGTAAGACTTTTGTCGTTTTCTTCGTCGTCCTCTTCGGACTCAGTGCGATTGTAAAAAAGGCCCGACGGAAAAATCACTCCGTCGCCGGGCTCGGTGATATTGCCGTCGCTGTCCTTTTCGCACGAAGCAAAATATGCCTCTTCATTTTCGTAAATATCGATTGATTCGGCAAAAGCGATAATCTGCATTTTAATAATGTCGTCAGGAAGATACGACGGCAAAACGTCGGAAAATCTTATCCCGACGGGTACAAGTCCTTCTCCCGTTTCGGCATTTCTGAAAACAATGCTTTTCGTCATTTTGTTTGCGTCTTTTTCCGTAATATCGGAAGCGACAGCCATTTCCCATACGTTATCGCCGCAGACATGCGCCTGCATGGAAGAAAGCTCAATTTCCTTATTCTCATCGTCAATGTCAACCGTTATTTCAAATTCCGGGTCGCCTATGCTCGAATAAAGATAAAACGACCTGTACCCGCTTATGACCTTCGCCATGCTCATAACCTTCGTAACAAAGCCCGACAGAGAGCCTTCCTTTTCAAAAAGGAAATCAAGATCTATATTCTGAAAATGATGAAACATATAATACCTCGCAGATATAGTTTAATTTATTCTATCATAAATTTTAAAATTAGACAACGCGTTTAATCGTACACAAAAAATAATGATTTTATTTTCCTTCGTTTTGTGATATATTTATAGTATAAACTGAAACGGGGTGAAAAAATGAACCTTCACAGAAAAATGATTTTCACAATGTGGAATATGATAAGAAAAGGCGACGCCGAAAGGAAGTCTCATCAGACTCCGACCGAGGGCATCGAAGAAAAAAACAATATTCCGTATATTGACGACGGCGAAAGGATGCATCTTCTTGACGTGTATTATCCCGAAGGAACAAAGGAAAAACTGCCCGTAATTGTTGATATTCACGGCGGCGGATGGGTTTACGGCGACAAAGAGCTTAATAAATACTTCTGCCTTGATTTGGCTTCAAGGGGATTTACCGTTATTAACATCAGTTACCGCCTTGTACCCGATACAACCGTTTTCGGTCAGGTCAGGGACATTTTTGCGGCGCTTCACTGGCTTGAAAAAAACGGCAAAAACTACCCGTGCGATATGGATAATGTTTTTCTTGTCGGCGACTCCGCAGGAGGACATCTTACATCTCTTACCGCTGCAGTTAATCTTTCAAAAGAATATTGCTCGGTCTACGGCGTTAAACCTGTCGGTTTTCCGATAAGAGCAATCGGCTGTATCTGCGCGGTAACGAATATGGATATGTTTTTAAAATCTCCCGTTCCGCTTTTAAAACAGTATGCAAAGATGATGTTCGGCCAGAATTTAAAAGACAGAAAACTTTATTATACTTCGTTTAAAAATCTTGTCCGTGTCCCTGACCTTCCGCCCGTTTATATGGTAAGCAGCAAGCAGGATATTTACGGTTTCCAGTCGCTTCATCTTGACAGGGTACTGACTCAGAACAATAAAGAGCACATGTTCCGCTACTGGGGAAAAATTAAGGAAAGAGCCCTTCCGCATGTTTTCAATGTAACAAATCCCGAATGGGAACAGAGTAAGGAAACAAACGACGAAATGACCGAATTCTTCAGGTCGTACATAGTTAAAAAAGAGGAAGCGAAAGTAAAATAATGAGCGAGTTTTATGTTGACCCCGTTTTATATGACGGCAGACCGACAGACAGAAGAATAGACAAAGAAGAACGTGTTTACGACCTTCTTGACGAATTGGGAATTGCCTATCAGAGAGCCGACCATTCCAACGCCGACACGATTGAGGACTGTCAGAAAATCGAGGAGGTTATCGGAGTTCAGATTTGTAAAAACCTGTTTTTATGCAACAGACAGGAAACCGTTTTTTATATTCTTCTTATGCCTGCTCTCAAACCGTTTCGCACGGCGGTTGTGTCAAAGCTTTTAGGTGTTTCGCGGCTCTCGTTCGGAAAGCCTGAATTTATGGAAGAATTCCTTGACATAACCCCCGGCTCGGTGAGCATTATGGGGCTTATGAACGACAAAAACAACCGCGTTCAGCTTGTCGTTGACAAAGATATTTATGACAGCGAATATATCCGCTGTCACCCGTGTATAAACACCTCGACATTAAAGATTAAAACAAGCGACATTTTTGAAAAATACCTTCCCCGCGTCCGCCACAAACCGATTGTGATTGATATTAAAAGCTGGGAAGAATAATAACATATAATCTGTTTTATTTAAAAGCAACACCCCGCTCAACAGTTTGTTGAGTGGGGTGTTGTCGTATGGGACGGCGTCCTCGACGGATTTTGTGCCTTTCGGGACGCCGGGGTCGTCGTCCCCTACGGATTTATCACGGACGATTTGCGATAAAATACATTTCATATCCTTTGTACAAACGGTTATGAAATATGCGCCGTTTTCGGAATAATCGTAATTATTTAATCTGTTGGATTTTCGTGTCGGTAAATCATTCATAGTAATTTTTCGGGCGGATAATATCCGCCTCTACATTTTTTATTCAAACAAAGCCGTGCTGAAATACCTTTCGCCCGTATCGGGAAGGACGGTTACAACAGTCTTGCCCTTGCCGAGCCTTTTTGCGAGTTTTATTGCCGCCGCAACATTTGTCCCGCTTGAAATACCGCACATAATGCCCTCTTCGCTTGCGAGCTTTCTTGCGGTTTCAATCGCTTCGTTATCGGAAATAACGCAGATATTATCATAAATTTTCGTATTCAGATTTTCGGGAATAAGTCCGTCGCCGATGCCCATCTGAAGATGCGTTCCGACCGCGCCGCCCGAAAGAATTGCCGCGTCCGCCGGCTCAACCGCCCAGATGGTGATTGACGGATTCTGTCTTTTAAGAACCGTTCCGATACCGCTGATTGTTCCGCCCGTACCTACTCCGCTGCAGAAGCCGTCTATGTCGCAATTGACCTGCTCAAGTATTTCGGTCGCGGTATAATATATATGCGCTTTCGGGTTGTCGGGATTATCGAACTGGGACGGAACGAAAACCCTTTTATCCTCTTGAGCCATTTTATTCGCAAGCGAAATACACTCCGAAATACATTTGCCGATATCCCCGTCATCATGAATGAGAATAACCTCGGCTCCGTAATTTTTAATAAGTTTGCGCCTTTCCTCGGAAACCGAGTCCGGCATAATAATTTTTACATTCAGGTCGAGCACGGCTCCGACCAGAGCAAGTCCTATGCCCTGATTGCCGCTTGTGGGCTCGACAATAATTGAGTCCTTTGAAATCTTACCCTTTTCGAGCGCGCGTTTTATCATGTTATAGGCAGTTCTTGTTTTAATAGAACCGCCGATATTAACTCCCTCGTACTTGACAAAAACCTGAGCCGCGTCCTCGGGAACGATTTTGTTAAGCTTAATCATAGGTGTATGACCTATGGCGTCGAGAATAGTATTGTAAACCATATTAACCCTCGCTTCAGTTTTATTAATAATAAAATACTGATATATTATATTTTTGTCAAGTCAGGACGTGAAAAACAGTTACCGCTTGCAAGCGATAAAGAGGGTTTTGCAACAGTAAAAGTGTTGAACGTTACTATGGAAGAATTGTTTAAGCATAAATAACCGACATCCATTTACGGATGTCGGTTATTTTTAACTGTAGTATTCGTCCTTGCCCATTAACCATTTTTTCGGGTTTTCGTCAATATACTGCCAATGCATCAAAAAATCTTCTTCATTTCTGATAACATGGTCGTGAAATGAACGTTGCCAGATGTTTTCGCCGATTTGCCGTGATGTAAATTTCTTTAATGCAGTAACAAAATTTGATATCGCATTTGTAGGGGGCGACGACCTCGGCGCCCCGCCTTCAATTTGAGCGTCATTGTGAATTGTCAGCAGCAAATGCAAATGATTAGGCATAATCACATAATTGTCAACGGAAATGTTTGAGTATATTTCATTCATTTTTATTAAATTGTTTTTGACGATTATCCCATTTTTATATAGTATCAATTTCGGGACGCCGGGGTCGTCGTCCCCTACGGGATTATCATCGACGATTTGTGCTAAAACACATTTCATATCCTTTATACAAATAGTTATGAAATATGCTCCGTTTTGGGAATAATCATAATTACTAAGTCTATTCGGTTTTCGCGAGGGTACATTCATATTATTCAAACAGATAAACTCTTGTTTCATACGGATTCATAATGAAGCCGTTATCAATGATTTTTTCCGTTGAATAGTTGCCCAGAACCTTTTTGCCGTTTTCAAGATTAAATCCTTCGGGAGCGTCAAAACGAAGAGCCTTGTCCGAGAATGAAGAGATAACAAGCATTCTCTTGCCCTCGTAGTTTCTTTCATAAACAAACATTTTGTCGCTCGAAGCATAATGCTCTTTATAATCGCCGTAAATGACAATCGGATTTTCCTTGCGGAATTTCAGCAGCTTCCTGTAATAATTGAGGATTGAATTCGGGTCATTTTCAGCCTGTTCAACATTAATCTGCTTATAGTTCGGGTTAAGGTGGAACCAGGGTTCGGCAGTCGAAAAACCGGCATATTCGTCGTTAGTCCACTGAACGGGAGTCCTTGCGTTTTCACGGCTGGTCTTATTCGCAACCTTAAGATAGAAATTATCCGAAAAGCCGAGTTTCTTGAATATCTTTTGATTGTTGAAGGTTACAACGTCCTTAAACTGATCAAGAGAATCAAGACGGAAATTGGTCATGCCGATTTCCTGCCCCTGATAAATAAAGACTGTTCCGCTTTGCATATAGCACATTGTCGCAAGCATCTTTGCGCTTTCAACCCTGTAGTTGAGATTGCCGTAACGGTCAATTATTCTCGGATGGTCGTGGTTTTCAAGATAAAGCGCCGGCCATCCTTTTCCGTCAAGAGTTTTGTGCCAATTTGCAAATGCTTTTTTCATCTTCTTAAGATTAAACGGAAGATGAATTGTGTCCGTCATAAAGCAATCGGCTTCCATATGATCGAAAAGGAACATCATATCAAGCTCCTTGTCGCCGTGCTCGTCGGTAAATTCAAGAGCGGTTTTAGCGTCCGTCATGGGAGATTCACCGACAACAAAGCAGTCGTACTTATCAAGAACGTCGTGACGGAATTCCGAAAGATACTCGTGAATGTGAGGTCCTTTTTTATAATGCTCAAGTCCCGTTCCGACAGGCAGCGGGAAACCGTTGGGAAGTCCTTCCGCTTTGGAAATAAACGTAATAACGTCCTCTCTGAATCCGTCTACGCCCATATCGAGCCAGAAACGCATTATGTCCTTGACCTCTTCCCTTACCTTGGGATTGTCCATATTAAGGTCGACCTGTTTTTTAGCGAAGACGTGAAGATAATACTGCTTTAAATCCTCGTTATATTCCCACGCGCCGCCTTCAAAAACGCTCAGCCAGTTGTTGGGCGGTTTTTTGCCGTCTTTACCCTTGCCGTCGCGCCAGAAATAGTAATCGTGATAAGGATTATCCTTGCTCTTCTTACTTTCAACAAACCATTCGTGTTCATCCGAAGTATGATTGACGACAAGATCCATTATGATTTTAAGTCCTCTTTTATGGGCCTCGTCAAGCACTTTTTTGAAAAGCTCGTTATCTCCGTACTCGGGACTGATTTTCCTGTAGTCCGAAATGTCATAACCGTAGTCGGCATTGGGAGAACAGTAAAGCGGCGAGAACCAGATTGCGTCAACGCCCAGACTCTTTATATAATCAAGCTTTTCAAGCACGCCCCAAAGGTCGCCGATACCGTCGCCGTTACCGTCTTTAAAGCTCCTCGGCCAGATCTGATAAACGGCTAATTCTTTATACCACTGATTGTTTGCCATAAAAACGCCTCCTTAATATACAATTATTATATATTACTTTCTTTTCATTTTCAAATATCATTATTAATGAAAAATCATGGCGATTTTTGTTAATGTGTAACCTAAACGGACGCCTTACATAATATGTTATTGAAGTTTTTAACTTTAATAAAACAACAGGAGGAGTTTTAATGCAAGAACAAAACAGTTGCGTAAAACGGCAGATAAGAGAAGCCGTCTGCATTGACACGAACAGAGTTTACGATTCCTGCGCCGACAAAGACTGTCTTGCGGACCTGAGAGTCTATTTTACCGAACAGGCGCAAAGCGTAATTGATTCGGCAACAAGCGTGCGCTGCAGGGGAAGCGAAATCATCAACGCCTTTATCGAGGTTGAAAGGGTTCCCTTTAACCGGGGATTTTACTCGGTAGACGTAACTTATTTCTTCAGAGTTACCCTTGACGTATTTTCCGCTCCCATGTCGCCGCCGGTAACGCTTAACGGTCTTTCAACATACTCAAAGAAAAGTATTCTTTACGGCAGCGAAGGCGACGTCAGAGTATTCTCTTCCGAATACGCCGCCGACGAGGTTGACGAACAGAATCCCGTAACCAACACCAATCCGAGAGCAAGAGTTCAGACGGTCGACCCGATTTGCCTTGACGCAAGACTCTGCGAAGTTCATCAGTGCTGCGACAATCTATTCTCTTCCAACAGAGGAATTCCGCAGTCGATACGCCGCTGTTTCGACGGAAACATCACCCTTCAGGCGAGCAAAACCGTTGCGGTTACGCTCGGACTTTTTTCAATCGTCCAGCTTGAAAGAGACGTCCAGATGCTTATTCCCGCATACGACTTTTGTATCCCCGATAAGGAATGCGCCTGCGAAACGGACGATCCGTGCGAAACATTCAGAAAAATCGACTTCCCGCTTAACGAGTTCTTCCCTCCGAATCAGAGAGAACTTGACAGAAGCGACTCAAACCGGAATTCCTGCGGTTGCGGCTGAGAAACAGAAAAAGACCGTTCATAAAGAACGGTCTTTAATCTTTTGATTTTTAAATCAGTCCTCTGCAGGAGCGCCAACGGGGCAAACATCTGCGCAGTTACCGCAGGAAATGCAAGCTGCCTCGTCAATTACATACTTTGAATCGCCCTCGGCAATAGCCTCTACCGGACATTCAGCTGCGCATGCGCCGCAGGAAATGCAATCGTCAGAAATTTTATAAGCCATTACAACGACCTCCTCTTTACAAAATTGTTGTAAGTATTTCCTACTTCAAACACATTGTAGCAAACACAATATACAATTGCAAGATTTTTTTCAGTTAGCCTATGCTAATTTTTCGGAATTTATTCTATATCTTTAAGTTCTTCAAGCTCACTGTCTTCGACCCGGATTTTGACATCCTTTAAAACCTTGACCTGACGCCTGTCATAAACTGCCGGCGCCGCCTCGGGACGTCTTTCAAGCGAAACCTTGACAACTCCGGTAAGAAGATTGTTTTCGACTACTGTTCCCCTGCCCTCCTGAGTTTCGACCAGAGCGCCGACTTTGGGCGTAACCCTGAGAAGATGCTCATACGAATCCTGTTCATATTTTAAACAGCACATAAGCCGTCCGCAGGTTCCGCTGATTTTAACGGGATTAAGGGACAGTCCCTGTTCCTTTGCCATCTTAATTGAAACGGGCTGAAATTCGCCTAAAAATGATTTACAGCAAAACGGTCTTCCGCACACTCCGAAACCGCCGAGCATTTTACTTTCGTCACGGACGCCTATCTGGCGAAGTTCAATTCTTGTTCTGAAAACGCTTGCAAGGTCTTTGACAAGCTCTCTGAAATCGACCCTGCCGTCCGCTGTGAAATAGAAAAGAATTTTGCTGTTGTCAAACGTATATTCAACGTCGACAAGCTTCATTTCAAGAGCGTGGTTTTTTATTTTCTGCAGGCAGATGTCAAACGCCTTTTTCTCTTTTTCGCGGTTTTCTTCCGCTTTTTTGAGATCCTCGTCCGTCGCTTTTCTCATTACAGCCTTTAACGGCTTGACTATGGACTCGTCGTCGACTTCGCGATTTGCAAGCGCAACTTCGCCGCACTCTATACCGCGCGAGGTTTCTACTATAGCATAATCTCCCACTTTATATTCGCTTCCGTTGGGATCGAAATAATAAATTTTACCGACCTGTTTAAATCTGATTCCGACAACCTGTGCCATTTTATCCTCCGATTGCGTGCCTGAAAGAGGCACTCATTAAAGTAATTAACAATTTTTCGTTTGCGTTCCTCTCAACGCCCGAAATAATTGCGTCCGCGCATTCGTTAAGCGCAAGCAATTCCCCGGCGGTAAACCTTGAAGACATTCCCGTTTCATCCTTGCCGATTCCGTTTTTAGCTCTTAAAGCGGCATTTAAATAAAACTTAAAACATTCCATAACTTTTTTACAGAGCTTCCTGTCTTTATCAAGAGGAACAGTGGCTCTTAAAAGAGCAGTCTCATTGATAAGAAAGAGCGCTTTGATAATTGACAGGGCGATTTCATTCGCCTCTTCGTCCGAGAGCGCGCTTTCCTCGCCGAATCCGGCATTAAAAACAGTTACTCTCGACATTACCGTTCCCAGCATTGCGCTCGGATTCTGACAAAGCAGAAAATAATAAACATATTCCGGCGGCTCCTCAAGACTTTTCAGAAGCGCGTTCTGAACCTTCTCATCAAGCAAATGCGCGGCAGTGATAATATATATTTTCCTGTTCGCTTCGTTCGGCAGAACAAAAGAATCCATTATCATTTCGCGGCATTCTTCCATATTGACGCTCTTTCGCTTTTCCTGAGGGGAAACTACCCTGATATCCGGATGAATTCGTTTTTCCGCTTTCAGACATGCCGGGCAGGAAGAGCAGGGCTTGTTTGCGCCCTCGCAGACAAGCGCGGACGAAATAAAAAATGCAAGCTCCAGTAGCTTGTTCCCGTCATCCCCCGTAAGAAGGACCGAATGGGGAAAAGTATCGCTGTCAATAAGCCGCTCGATTGCCGAAAAAGTATTCTCTGGAACGGCGGAAGCAAAGTTATTAATCATAATTTATAAAACTGTTCAACATCAAGCACGAATACCGTGGCTCCGCCGACGGTAACCCTGTTGGGAGTAAAGCTTCCCATGATTCCCTCGCCGAGAAAACCCTGTGACGAAGAAACGGGCTGACTCCTCTTTTTACTGAAATGGCTGATAACGTCAATTGCCTGACTGACCTTTTCTTCTTCAATGCCCATGAAGAGCGTAGTATTTTTGGTGCGCAAAAATCCGCCGGAGGTTGTAAGCTTTGTAACGGGGAAACCCGTTCTTGTAAGCTCGGAAATAACAGCCTGCGAATCTTCGGAATTAACTATGGCTATAAGCAATTTCATTTTATCACCGCCTTAAAAAACTAATTCATCTGCGCAAGCGCAATTATAAGTGGCATCGTAATTATCGACATAAAACTGACGGCGGTAACCGTCCTTGAAGCCGTGTTCAGATCCCTGTCGTACTGGGCGGTGAAAATAACCGTGTTATTAGCCGACGGAGCGCACGCGGTAATCATCGCCGCAACAAGGAACGCGCCTGAAAATGACAAAAGCCTGTAGGCGGAAAAAACCGCCAGAGGCATTACGGCAAGCTTTACAAACGCCGTAATAAAAATGTTTTTATCCCTGAAAATCCTTTTGAAATTTGCATTGGAAAGATAAGTTCCGAAAACCATCATTGCAAGCGGTGTATTGCACGCGGCAATACCGTTAAGCGGAGTGGAAACGATTTCGGGAAGCTTAACCCTTAAAAGAAACAGCGGCAAACCGATAAGAACCGAAATCACGCCCGGATTTAAAACGAGTTTTTTCGGTTTAAAACTCTTTTCGCCCTCTTCTTTTTTCGTCATTATATAACTGCCGTGAGTAAAGCAGAAAATGTTGAACGCAATTACGCCCACCGAGCAGTAAAACACGCCTTCGCTTCCGAGTATTTCCTGAGCCAGCGGCAAAGCCATGTAACCGACGTTGCCGTAAACACAGGCAAATCTGTAAACCGCCTTTTTATCAGGCTCTTCTTTTTTGAACAGAAACGAAGAGACGGCTATCCCGATTAAATGCACCGCTACCGCCCCGAGAAAAGCGATTAAAAGCTTTAAAGCGGTTTCTTTTGTAAATTCGATTTTTGTAAACGACTGAATAATTATAGCAGGAGTCGTTATGAAAAAAAGAAGGGAATTTGTTCCTCTTGCGGTTTTTTCTTTAAAGATTCCGGTTCTGTCGCAAATAAAGCCTACGGCAATCATTACATAAAGAATAAGAACCTGCTTTGCCGCTATAAAGGCATTGTTAAAAAATACTTCCACTTTTACACTCCGGATTTTTTACTCGGAAAGGAAATTGTCGTCGATTATTTCCTCTTCAAGCTGTTCTTCCTCCTCTTTCGGAAGCTCCTTGTTGCCCATATACATTTCAACCGCAACAAAGACCGTCAGGAAGACTGAAGAAGCAAAAAGAGTAATATCAAATTTATAGTCGTCGGCTAATTTCGCGGACTGGCCGATTAAAACCAGAACTCCCCTGGGTACCGAGCAGACAAGGCAAAGCAGCGAAGCGGTAAAACCGAACGCAAAAAGCTTTCTCATTTCGCCTTTTTCGCTAAGCTGAGATGAAACTCTTGCGAACGAAAGGAAGGTGAGCATTAAGAATACAAATGCGAACATCTCGATTAAAAGCTCGCTGACCTTAGCGTAGTTAATCGGTCTCATAAGATCAGTAATCATTCTGCATACAGCCCAGAGCATGGGCGAAAGAGCAAGAAGCTTGCTGTCCTGGAAAGTATTTCTGCCCGCAAAGTAAGACATACCGAAAACTATGAAATAGATAATCGAGAACAGGCTGAAAATAATACCGATAAGAATCGGAAGATATCCGCTTGCCGTAATGTATTTCCAGAGCGAAATATCCTGATTTCCGTTATAGTAGCCGAAGAGTTTTTCCGCAAAATCGCTTATGGAAAGAACCGCCTCTACTACAAACGCCGCAGCAAAAACAAACGAAACAACGCCGAGAAGCCTGTTTTTCCCTTCGGGCATTTTGCTTTCAACCGTCTCTGAAGCAAAGAACGATATAAAGCAGCAGATAAGCGCATATACGATAAGAACCGCATAAAGCGCGTAAACAGCCCAGTTTATAGAGGTAAAGAATCCTGTTTTCGGCTCAAGAACCGAAAAATACTCGTAAAGTCTGAGCGGTACTGATACTGCAAAAGCAATTGCAAACAAGGGCAGCAACCATTTTAATTTTAAAAAAGAGATTTTTTTCTTCATTTTAAAATACTCCTGTTCTTTTCTGTGTTATCTATCTTTCATCCTGCGGGATATAATCGTCGTAATTAAGCGTAAAATCGCTTGTGCGTTCTTCAATCGGGACATAATCCCTCGGCTGAGCGACATTCTTGAACGCAGGTCTTATTATCCTGTTGTTCGTGAGAAGCTCCTCAACCCTGTGGGCTGCCCATCCGGCGCTCCTTGCGCAAAGGAAAATCGGCGTAAACAAATCCTCGGGAATTCTTAATATATCGTAAATAATGCCCGAATAAAGGTCAACGTTTGCGCACATCTTCTTTTTGGAGCCTTTCTCCTCTCTGAACACCTGCGGAGTGAGCTTTTCAATAAGAGTCAGCGCCGTAAACTCCTTTTCAAGACCGTACTGACCGGCATATCTTCCGGCGCACTCGCGAAGAATCTTCGCCCTCGGGTCGGAAAGAGTATAAACTGCATGACCCATTCCGTAAACGAGACCCGATTTGTCATTGGCCTCTTTATTAATAACCTTTTTAAGATATTCTGCAACCTGCTGTTCGTCGGTAATATCCTCAACGTTCTGCTTCATATCAAGAAGCATTCGTCTGACCTGTTTATTGGCTCCGCCGTGTTTGGGCCCCTTGAGCGCTCCGATTCCGGCGGCAAAAGCGGAATACGTATCCGTTCCGCTGGATGTCAGACATCTTGTGGAAAACGTCGAGTTGTTGCCTCCGCCGTGTTCCGCATGAACTATAAGAGCTATATCGAGAAGCTTCGCTTCGTCATCCGTGAATTTTTTATCCGAACGTATATAATGCAAAATCGACTGAGCCGTGTTCATTGAGCTGTCAACCTGATGGATATACATGCTCTTATGGTCGTATACCCTTCTTTTGACCTGATACGCATAAGAAACAATAGACGGAATCTGAGCGATGAGCTGCACGCACTGTCTTAAAACGTTGTCAAGCTCCGTTGAATCCGGGTCAGAGTCGAACGAATAAAGCGCAAGAACGCTTCTTGCAGCCTTGTTCATAACATCCGGCGACGGGGCTTTCATTATCATATCCTCGATAAAATCATCCGGAAGCTCCCTGCAGGCTCCGAGTATTTTCTGAAACTCGGAAAGCTGTTCCGACGTGGGAAGAACTCCGAAAATAAGAAGCCATGCAACCTCTTCAAAACCGAAGCGGTTTTCTTTTATGCAGTTGCCGACAATCTGTTCGATATCAATGCCCCTGTAAACGAGCTTGCCCTCCCTGGGGACTCTTTCGCCGTCGGAAAGATAGTAACCCTCGACGCTGCAGACTCTTGTAAGCCCTGCCATAACGCCGGTATCGTCCGAATTGCGAAGCCCGCGTTTAACGTCATAACGGGCGTAATAATCGGGATTTATGTAGTTATTTTTTTTAATTTCCGCGCATAAACTGTCAAGAGAAGAGCGGGAAATAGGCGAAATAACCGACATTTTATTGCCTCCGTTTTTTATACTTCCGACCTTATGTTATTATTGCCGGAAATCAAACTTATTCAAATTAATATTTTACTACATTTAAAAAACAATGTCAAACGAAAGGATGAAGAATATGAGAAGATTTTTATATTTATGTATAATTATTTCAGTTTTCACCGTCAGCTCCCCTCTCATAGCGCTTAAAACGGATGAAGAAACGCTCCTGACATTTGACGACAGCGCAAATAAACCGATTATTTCCTCCGCAAAAAGCGATGAAAATCCGGACGCAGTAAGCGTGTTTTCACCCGCAGACAACACAACCGTCACAGTAAGCGAAAAAGAATATATTATAGGCAGCGTTGCCGCCGAGATGCCCGCTTCCTACAGCGAGGAAGCATTAAAAGCGCAGGCGGTTGCCTGTCACACCTTGCTTGAATACAAAAAGAATACGGATAAATCGGAATCCGTCCCCGAAGTTGAAGCCTCCTCATATTTTCAGAATTATCTGACGAAAGAAGAAATGAAAACAAGATGGGGCGATAAATTCGACGAGTATTATTCCAAAATCGAAAACGCGGTTGAAAGCGTATCGGATAAGATAATTACCTTTGAAAACGAACCGATTATGGCGCTTTACCACGCAGTAAGCGCCGGAAACACAGGAAGCGCCGAAGAGCTATGGGGAAGCGATATTCCGTATCTTCAATCCGTTTCAAGTCCGTCGGACAGGTTGTATTCATCTTTTTCCGAAGAAAAAATCTTTTCTGCAGAAGAATTTGAAAAAATAATCAAAGAAAGCGGCGATGTTTCCGTAAAGGGAAAGAAAGAAAAATACATCGGAAAAACCGAATATTTCGACAGCGGGTACGTTAAAAGCATCGTTATCTGCAAAAAGGAATTCACGGGTGAAGAAATAAGGAAGCTTTTTTCACTCAGAAGCTCGGCTTTTACGCTTGAATACAGGGATTCTTCCTTTGTATTTGAAACAAGCGGTTACGGGCACGGGGTCGGCATGAGCCAGTACGGAGCCGAATGTCTTGCAAAGCAGGGCTTCACATACGACGAAATACTCAGGCATTATTACACAGGCGTGGAAATTCAATAAGATAAATGGCAGAACCCATACGGGTTCTGCCATTGTTTTGTTTAAATATTAATCTTCAATTTCATTCAGGAAATCCGGACCTTCCTCATGCGTATACGAAAGCTTTTCAAGATAGTCGAAGGTTTCCGTTCCTTCGGGCACTGCGTCAACGGAAATGGTAAACCTGCCCTTTGAAGAGCCGTAGCCTTCTTCAATATACATACTGATATTCAGAAGATCGTAACTCGAATCCGTTATATAATTCTCATAGTCTTTTTCGAGCTTTTCCATTTCCTCTTTGGAATCAACGGTGCAGGTAAACTGAATATAGTATCTCGAAACAAGCTTGTCGGAGTCAAATCTGTCAAAGGTTCTGTAGTCCGAAAGAAGTTCCTTTGAATCCTTTTTGTAAAGCTCAAGAAGCTTTTCAAGCTGCGCTTTTTCAAGATTTATTCCGTATCCGCCGTCAAATTCATCCGTATACTGCTCGACGTAAGCTCCCGTAACGGTATAGTCAACATCCTCGATATTTTCAAAGAGTGTTTTTACCGGATACTTTCCTTCAAGGGAATTAAGCATATCGCAAAGCTTTTTATCCGTTTCGTCAATAGTATAACTTCTGTAAACCGATTTTCCGTTTTCAAGGGTGTACTGAATATTAATGTTATTGTTATAATAGTAATTCCCCTCCATAAACTCTTCGTCAAATACCCGGTCAAAAATGGAAGTTATGCGATTGGTCTCGCCTTCTCTGACTTTCTTCGCCTTTTCTTTAAGAGCTTCATGGAAAGCAGTAACGTCTTCAATATCCGCCTGCTTTGTTATTTCCATTCTGTAAGACGAGGTAACGGTTACGCTTTTAACCTTTGAAGCCTTGGGAACGTAATTTGTCTGATAATTGGCTGTAAATACAATTGCCGCAATTATAACAGCGCAAGAAACAAAGCCGAGAATCAGTTTGTTTTTATCAAAAACTCTCGGTGTTTTATTAAGAATCATCTGAACACCGAAGATATTTATAAGATAGAAAGCCGCGAAGAACAGCATAAAGCCGGCAACGGTGGTCGAAATGAAAATGCTTATAAACAGGCTGACAAGCGAAGAAGCAACAAAAGCCACAAGCACGGCGATAATCGGTTTTGTAATTTTAAACGCAACCATATCGCCCGCACATTCGAGTTTTCTTATTCTGTAAAGGACGAATGCCAGCGCAGTAAACAAAACGGCAATAATGCAATTTACGGCAATCGTCTTATAAAAGCTTACAAATTCGACCTCGTTTATGCCAAAGAATCCTTCACGGAAATCATCTATAAGGCAAAGCTTCGAGGCAAAAAGCGAGGTGGACGGGTCGTAGGCGGAAACATTGAACATAGATGGTAAAACGTCCATATTGGCGAGTCCGAGTCCGTGACCGATTCTGGCAACAAGCACGCTGACAACAAGACTTATTACAGAAGAACAGCGGTTAATCAGAGCGTAAATGACTGCAGCCGAGAAAATATTTCCCGAAAGCATCGAAGAAAGAACAGCCGTTGAATAGAAGATAAACGAGCCTGCAATAATTGAAATCAGCTGGACAAGAATCATTCTTGAAGGCTCCGCTGCGCAGCTTAAAACACCGGGTATTGCAACTGCAAACGCCAGAAGCTGCGGAAGAATAAGAAGCACAAGTCCCGCAAGATAATTGGAAACGAACAACGCTTTTCTGCCAAGCGGGAAAGCGTGCAAGGCGTTACACTTATTGGCTCTGAACAGATAAGAAAACACAACGATTCCGAACAATGCCGCAAAGACATACAAAATCCTGTCGCTCACAATGCTCATGAGCGAAAATGCTTCAAATTCAAGCGGATCTTTCTTTGAAAACATTCCGTAAATAATTATCGGGAAAATAATAAGATTAATTACAAGAACCGGAATTGCAAACGGGAGAAATCGTTTGATATCCGATTTGAAAACTGCTTTACTAAACAAGCATTCTTTTGACTTCATCGTCTGCCTCCCCCAATTCATAAATAAATATCTCTTCAAGCGTTAACGGAAGCTCCTGAACGAACAAAGGCTTTGAAGAGGAAAGCTTTCGTTCTACTTCATTTTTGTCGCCCCTGACTATCAGTTCAAAAACTCTTCCTGTCTGACGAACGGAAAGAAGTTCAATGCCCAGAGATGAAATATCAATCTCACCTTCAAACGAAACCTGAATTTTCATCAGCTTGGCTTTTAATTCGTCAAGCGACGACTGAAGGAAGATTTTGCCCCTGTTCATTATTCCGACCATATCGCACACGTCTTCAAGCTCACGGAGGTTATGCGAGGAAATAAGAACGGTCATCTCTCTTAAAGAAAGCTCGTTCATTATAAGCCCCCAAACCTGATGTCTCATCATCGGGTCAAGTCCGTCGACAGGCTCGTCAAGTACAAGTATGTCGGGTTTGCAGCACATTGCAATCCAGAAAGCAACCTGCTTTTTCATACCCTTTGAAAGACGTCTGATACTTAACATGGGATTTATTGACGGGAAGTATTTCGCATATTCAATGAACATTTTCTCGTCAAAGGCGGGATATATTTCTTTATAAAAATCCTTAAGACTGTCGGTTGTGGAATTATGGAAATGAAAAACGTCATCGGAAATATAAACTATTTTTTTCTTTACTTCATTGTTTTCGAAAACGCTCTGCCCGTCAACGAGGATTTCGCCGCTTTTCGCTTTGTAAATTCCGCAAAGCGTATTCATAAGTGTCGTTTTTCCTGCGCCGTTAGGTCCTACGAGTCCGTAGACAGAACCCGTCGGGACGAGCATATCAACGCCGTCAAGAGCGTTGAATGAGCCAAATGATTTTACAACGTTTTTTAACTCAATCATTCTTTTTTACCTCCTCTGATACAGAATCGATTTCCCCTTTGAGCAGCTCGGTTCCGACGCCGTTATAAACAAGCTTTGCGACTGCCCGGCGAAATGATTCCATCAGGTCGTCAACATCTGCCTTGGCGTCGCTTCTGGGCGAAACGAAAGTTCCCCTGCCCGGCGTAACATAGATATAACCCTCGCTTTCAAGCTCCCGATAAGCGCGCGCAATCGTGTTGGGGTTAATCGCAAGCTTTACCGAAAGCTCCCGCACTGACGGCAGGCGGTCGTCTGCGGAAAGAGAACCGGTCATTATGAGCCTTATGACATTCTCTTTTATCTGCTCATAAAGAGGCGTTGGATCACGGTAATTTACAGTTATCATTTTCTGCCCCCTTTAAGTGTATTAATTCAGTTAGTACACCTTGATTATATTCCCATTATTTTATTTTGTCAAGTTTTTATTTTAATCGGGACGGAAGATCCTTCCGTCCCTTATTTATATAAAGCGAAAAGGCTCAGAGCTGTTCTCAAGGGCATAGCCCACCCTGCGCCTGAATTTTCGCGTGTTGTCCCTTTATCATTCTATGCTTGTCAGCCGTTTTACGCTATTGCGTTTTTTTTACATCCCGATTATAATAATCGTATGTTTTTGCGGGGTGAGAAAAATGACAAAAAAACAACGCGCTGAAATAATTATTGAAATATTAAAGGAAATCTACCCGGACGCACTGTGTTCGCTCGATTACGAAAATCCGTTTGAGCTTCTTATTGCAACAAGGCTTTCCGCCCAGTGTACGGACGCAAGGGTCAATCTTGTTACACCCGAGCTGTTTTCCAGATACAAAACGCTTGACGACTACGCCGAAGCCGACGTTGAAGATATAGAAAGAATTATCCATTCCTGCGGCTTTTATCACGGCAAGGCAAGGGATATTATTGCAATCGCAAGAAAAATCCGCGACGAATTCGGCGGAAGGGTTCCCGATACAATCGAAGAGCTTACTTCGCTTCAGGGCGTCGGAAGAAAAACCGCAAACTTAATTATCGGCGATATTTATAAGAAGCCTGCCGTTGTAACCGATACGCACGTAATAAGAATCACCAACAGAATCGGTCTTGCCGATACAAAAGATCCCGTCAAGGTTGAAGAAACGCTTCGTAAAATTCTTCCCCCGGAAGAAAGCAATAATTTTTGTCACAGAATGGTTCTTTTCGGAAGGGATATCTGCAGTGCAAGAAATCCGAAATGCGAAAACTGTCCGATTAAGGAAGTGTGTAAAAAAATAATGTAGATTTTCGTCACTTTGGCTATTTAAAAAGGACAGAATCTGTGATAGAATAAATTTCCTCTAAAAATACAAGAGAGTTGAATAAAATGTACTTACTTAATCCCGCTGCCTACGGTTCGGTTTTCGTACTGCCCGACGCGGTTGCCGACAATTTCATATTCCTCTCTTCCGAACTGCAATTGAAAGTTCTTCTTGTAATTGCAAGAAATTCGCTTGAAGAAAAAACTCCGTCCGCCATCGCTTCTTTTCTAAAAAAGAACGAAGACGATGTTAAGGACGCTCTTGACTTCTGGGTTGACGAAGGTATTCTTATTTCCGACGGGCAGACTCCCGTCGAGATTAAAAAGCCTGCTGTTGAGGAAAAGAAGAATGAAGCTCAGAAGATTTCGATTGCTCCCATTCCCGTTATAAAACCGACCATGGAGCAGGTTATCGCAAGAACCGAAGAATCCCCCGAGCTTCGCTATCTTTTCGAATGCGCTCAGGAAATGCTCGGCAGAACCATCGGCTGGGACGGTCAGTCAAGGCTTCTTATGATGTACGACAATTACGGTCTGCCCGCCGACGTAATTCTTATGCTTCTTGAATATCTTAAATCAACCGGCAGAACCTCCTGGACCGATATTACAAAGTACGCTAAAATCTGGGCGGAAGACGATATAAAGACTCACGAAAAAGCAAACGAATATATCGACCGGATGAATAAGTCAAATTCCGTTTATGACGAGCTTAAGACCCGTTTCGGAATCGCTCACGAAAGACCGTCGACAAAGCAGGCGCAGTTTATTACCGACTGGCTTAATCTCGGTTTTTCGACTGAACTCATTGCAAGAGCCTATGACGAGATGATTAATAATACTCAGAAGCCAAGCTTCGCTTATGTCAATACAATCCTGATTTCGTGGCATAAAAAAGGCTACAGGACAACCTCGGACGTTGAAAAAGGCGAAAGCAGGGAAAAGGACGTTAAGAAGAAGGAAAAGAAACCTTCTTATGATATTGAAAAAGCAAAGCAAAAAGATAAAACCCGAAAACTCAAGTACGAAAAGAAGGTGAAAATCTGATGGCATACAGTGTTGAATTGCTTGAAAAAGCGCGCGGGATTCTTGAAGAAAGAAGAAAATCCGCCGAAGAAGCAGCCGAAAGCAGACACCGCGAAGTTATTAAAAAATGCCCCGAAATCGGCGTAATTGAAAACGAGATTGCTTCGGCAGGTCTTAACATAATCAAATGTCTCGGCATGAAAAGCGACGATGCAAAAAGATATATAGATTCTCTCGCAGAGCAGAATATTTCCGCGCAGGAGAAAAAAGCGGACTTACTAAAAGAAAACGGATTTGACAGAGATTATCTTGAAATCCCATACGCCTGCAAAAAGTGTGAAGACACGGGATTTGCCGACGGTAAATTCTGCGAATGTCATCTGAAGCTTCTTAAACAGCTTGCCTGCGAGGAACTGTCAAAAACCTCAAGGCTGAGTCTTTCGTCCTTCGATTCATTCAGACTTGACTACTACAGCAATGAATCCGACAGGGAAAAAATGGACGATATTTTTAATTATTGCAAGGATTATTCAGCTGATTTTTCAACCGAATCCCCCAATTTATACTTCTACGGCGACACGGGGCTGGGCAAAACTCACCTTTCGCTCGCCATTGCGGATAAGGTTGTTAAAAAAGGATATAACGTAGTTTACGGTTCCGCTCAGAATCTGCTTTCAAAAATCGAGCGTGAAAAATTCGGAAAAAGCGACGACCCCGACGGTACTACCGAAGAAAAGCTTCTCGATTGCGACCTGCTTATTCTTGACGACCTCGGCGCAGAATTTTCAACACAGTTTACGGTATCTGCAATTTACAACATAGTCAATACAAGAATTAATGCGGGCTTGCCGACAATTATCAGTACAAACCTTGAATACGAGGAAATTGAAAAAAAGTATTCCCAGCGCATTGCTTCAAGAATAATAGGCAATTATGTAACTATCGGATTCTGCGGCGAGGATATAAGGCAGATTAAAGCGAACGAATAAAAATCAATTAAAAAAATCCCTTCCGTTCCACGGAAGGGATTTTAAATTTTGGTTTATTTATCAGTCTGCGTTTTCAACCGCTTCGTCAATCCACGATGTATCCTCGTCCTTTGAGGATTCGCCGTGCTTAACCTGAGTAATAACAATAAGTCCTAATGCAAACATAATTGCGCAGAACAGGAACATAAAGTTATAGTCCTCGCCGAAAAGACCTATAAGACCGCCGCAAAGAATCGGTCCTGTGATAGCCGCCGAGAAGGTTGCGGTGTAATAGTAACCGGTAAATGTGCCGACATAGTCGCGTCCGCCGATAGCAAGAACAAGCGGAAGCGTGTTGATGTTGATACAGCCGACTGCAGCGCCGCCGACAACAAGAGCAATCCAAAGGACAACCCAGGTGAAAGTTCTGTTATTTACGAACTGTGAAACGGCAAGATAAATAACGAACATTACAACGATTACAAGAAGGCCCGAAATAATCGTCTTCTTTCTGCCGAGCTTTCTGCCCATTGCGCCTGCAGGGATACCGAAGGCGGCAAGAGAAACGGCAAACACAGCCATCATAAGAGTTGAATAAATCGGCTTGACGTTAAGCGTGTCAAGGGCAAAGTTCGTGAAGTTCGGAACAATTGCCTCCGTAGCGTTATTAATAAGGAACAACGCCGCAAGCATTACAAGAAGACTTCTTCTCTCTTCCTTTGAAATGGGAAGATCCTTGATTTTTATCTTCTTTGCCTTTTCGCCGTTTGCGTTTTCAATAACAAGGTCCTTTGAAAGGTCATACTGCTTGTTTCTCTTGTAGAAGCATACAAGAACAACAAGGCAAAGGATTGAAACTACAGCCGCAACAATAAAGATGGGTGCATAGTTAACATACATCGGATTACCGTCAGCTCCGACTGCGGCTACCTTCTGGGCTACGAGGTTTTTCTCATCACCCGTACCCGAAAGGATGCCATTGTTGAGATAAAGCTTATCTCTGCCGGAAGCAATAAAGTTTTCAACATGCTCTTTATACTCGGCAAGGTCAGGATTAAAACCGTTGAAATATTTAACAACAGGGTTACCTGCCGCGTCAACCTGAAGAATCTGACCGAGCGAATTCGTTTTCGCCTTGAGAGCCTCCTGCATTGACGTGAAGCCGAGAAGTCCGACAAGAGCCGTTGCGATTGTGCCGATTACAAAGCCTATCATCTGACCGACGCCGCCCATAATATTGATTACGGCATTGGCGTCAGACTGAAGATGAGAGGGCGTAAAGTCAGGCATTAACGATACAACGGGCGAACGCCAGACTGACATTGTAAAGTTAAAGCAAATAATTACAGCCATCATAAGCGCGATGGAAAGTATACCCGCTTTCAGAGTTGCAGCAACGGGAATAAGGCTGAAAAACAGCGCGCAAATGGGAAGACAGATAATTATGTAAGGCATTCTCTTTCCCCATTTGGTGTGTGTACGGTCGCTTCGCTTTCCGAAATAAGGCTGGAAAATAACGCCGAAAATGTTATCAATTGTCATAATTGCGTTTACTAAAAGAGCAACCGAAAGAATACCCGGAAGAGCAGCGCCGCCGTTTGTTATTTCGGTAAGCTTTGCTCTGAAAATTACGGGTACGTATGAATTGTAAACAGACCACATGAGCATACAACCCATAAATCCAAAGCCGATAAGGAACGTTCTTTTATAATTAAGACCGTTTCCCTTTTTCTTGGTTTTAGGCATTTTTTAAAACTCCTTTTCGGGATTTTTAATCCCCGATTTTTTATACCCTATTATTTTACCAAATATATGTATTTTTTTCAAGTCATTAAGAAAAAAAGGACGGCTCGGGAACCGTCCTTTTTATCATTCCGTCGTTGTTTCCGTGGCGGATGTGTCCCTTTCGGACATTTCGCTTTCACGCTCGCTCTCGTTGTCAATGATATTTGTTGACATATCGCTGACAGCCGTTGCGACATCCGTTGAAACATCTGACACTACGCTTCCTACGACTCCGTTTCGGTTATCTTCGTCACCGGCGGTATTTCTGTCGTCCTTACCGCAGGAAGCAAAAACCGTGCTCAGAACAAGAGCAAGGGCTATTGCCAATATTTTTTTCATTAAAAAACACTCCTTTTCGTGCGTTTATATTGTACGGCAAAAGAAGTGTTTTATTATTGTCAGATTATGGAATTTCAGATTTTAAACGGAAATACATACAAATAAATCGAAATGAAATGCAGCACGCTTGCAATAACTATAAAAATATGGAAAACAAAATGGAAGTATTTTTTCTTTTTTCCGATTCCGTAAAGAATTGCGCCCAGCGTATAAACAACTCCGCCTGCGATAAGCAGAATCAATCCCTTTAATGGGAAATACTCATAAAGATATCTGATTGTAAGAATCGTTGACCAGCCGACTGCAATATAAAGCACCATCTGAAGCCATTTTGTTTTCTCAAACAGCGTCATTGTAAGCGAAATGCCGACCGCAACCGCTCCCCATGCTACGCCGAGCATTGTCCAGCCGACCCACGCTTTAATCGGAAGCAAAACAAAAACCGCGTACGGAGTCATCGTTCCGGCTATCGCCATAAATATCATTGAATGGTCAACCATTCGCATAACCTTTTTGCCTTTATTGGGACGAAGTCCGTGATAAACCGCCGAGCAGGAGAACATAAACAGCATGCAAAGGCAGTAAACAAAACCGATTACAGCTACTTTCCAGCTTCGAAGCGTAACCGCTCTGTAAAGGCAAAACGCAAAAAACACAAAGCACGCTGCGCCGCCTGCCATGTGGGAAATCGAATTCATCCAATCTTCTTTTCGCGAATAATCAACAAGCTTTACCCTGTCAAGATAGCCCATTTTATTTAAACTCCTTTCCGAATTCGGCTATCGCTTTTTCATCAAGCCGATATTCCGGATAAATTCCCGTCCGGTTATTTTCCTTTGAAACCATTCTCGCTATTCTTTTCTCAAAGCCCCTGAATTCGTCCTTGCGGAACTCCGACCCGAAATGAGCCTTCGGAGATTTTTCAAGTATCTGCGGAGGAAAATTATTCTTCCAGTATTTTTCGGCGTTTTCAGGCATCATTGAGCACATAAAAAATCCGGTGTTCTTTTTCATAAGAACGTTAAAATATTTAAGAACAAATTTTCTGATATTCCTGTCGAACATACCCATTTTAACATAACTGCCGATAATAACCGTGTCATATTTTGACAGGTCAAACGAATCGCGGTTAATGTCAAAAACTTCGGAATTTTCAATTTGTTTGTGTAAAAGCTTTGCTGCCTTTTCGGTTGAACCGTGAACTGTGGCATATACAATTGCAACAGACATTTTAATCCTCCGGGTATATCTTTATTGGATAATTATACCACCGGAGGATTGTTTTTTCAATAAGCTATATTTCTTTAACAGTGCAGTTTATAAGGGACGCGTATTCCTTTTCGTGAAGGACCGCAACAACGGTTTTGCCTTCGGTCATGTCATTAATAACCTCAGAGCAAGAAATAATGTTTTCTTTATCAAGACCCGTAAACGGTTCGTCAAAAATATAAATGTCGCTTTCTTTGCAAAGCGCCCTTGCAATTGCAACCCTTCTTGCCATTCCGCCGCTGAGGACGGAAGGATAGCTGTCCGCAACGGAAATAATGCCGAGCCTTCCGAGTATTTCATCAGTATTTTTTCCGTCGGAAAACTCATTGATATTTTCCCTTACGGTTTTAAACGGGAGCAGTCTGTCCTCCTGAAAAACGGCTGAAATGCTGTCGCTCCCAAGCCTTACTTCGCCTTTGTCGGGTTTTTCAAGTCCGGTAATTAATCTGAGAACAGTTGTTTTTCCTCTGCCGGATTTTGCGAAAAGACAAATTCTTTCGCCCGAAGCGATTTTCAGATTGAAGTTATCAAGCACATTCTTTTCTTTATAGGAGAAGCTGACATTTTTAAATTCAATCATCTTTTCTGCTCCCTCCACAAAAGTTTAAAAAGCTTTTCAAAAGCCGCGCTGATAAGTACTACCGTAAGAGTTACGGCAAATACCCCGGGATAATTAATGGATGTTTTAGCCCCGTTAAGCATTGCTCCGAGCGTACCCGTGGGCGAAGAGATAACCTCGGCGGCTACTCCCGATTTCCAGGCTATTCCAAGAGCCGTAATGCATCCGGACCTGAGAAACGGAGAAACAAGAGGAAGCTTTATTTTAAAAACAATATCCCGCCTGCTCATTGAATAAACCCTTGCCATTTCAACAAGCTTCGGATCAATCGCCGCCACGCCCGAAGAAGTATGACTCCATACTATCGGTAAAACCATCAGGAATGATATAACCGACGGCAAAACGGACGACGGAATCCACAGCCACGCAACAACTATGAGCGCGGCAACGGGAACTGTTTTAACAAGGCGGTGAATCGGAGAGGTAAATATTCTGAATATTTCATATTTTTCCGACAAAAATCCGCATACTGTTCCGAGAAAAACCCCTGCGGCAAAGCCAAGAAGAATGTGAGCAACCGAAACGCCGACAGTCTGCCAGAAACCGGGTTCCAAGCAGCTTTCAACAAACGCCTTAAGCGTTTCTTCCGGAAGCGGAATTTTTAAAAGAAGCGTTTTGTTTGCCTTTAACGCAAGCAGATGCCACACAAGAATCCAGAAAGCAACGGAGCCTGCCGCAAGGGCAGGCTTCAGTTTCTTACTTAACATACCAGAAACCGTCGTCGGGCATCTGTCCGCCGACCGATGTCGGGTCAGCTTGGAAAAGCACGTTCAGATAACCCGTAAGATTTGTCTTCATTTCTTCGCCTGTGATAAAGCAGATATTACAGTTCGGAATTGCCGCCTTTGCAAGAGGAGCTTTGGGAACTATTCCCTTTTCCTCGCAAAGCTGCGCAGTCTTTTCAACATCTGCACAAACAGCGTCAACGGAAGCCTTGTAATCCGCAAGGAATGCTTCGACTGCTTCGGGATTCTTTTCAATGAAATCCGAGCGCGCAATTACGCAGCCCATCATAAGGCGGGAATCGGAAGAAACCTTTTCCCATTCGTCGTTTAAATCGATAACAATTTCGCTGCCCTCATAATTGAGCTTAATGGAGGTTGCAACAGGCTGGGGAGCGATAATTACGGCTGTTTCGTCCGTATTCCATACCGGAACAAGTTCGCTTCCCTCCTGCTTGTATTCGATTTTCACATCTTTTTCGGGATCAATATCGTTTGCCTTAAGAAGATAATTGATAATATATTCGGGATTTGAGCCTTTACCCGTAGTGTAAATCGTTCTGCCCTTAAGGTCAGCAAGCGATTTAATCTCGTCACCCTTGAAATTAAGAACGTTCAGTACGCCCAGAGTGTTAACGGCAAGAATCTTTATTTTGCCTTCGGTCTTCTTATAAAGAGTCGAAGCAAGGTTTGTCGGCACTGCGGCAATGTCTGCTTCGCCGTTGGAAATCTTTGAAACGACTTCCTGAGGAGTTGCTGCAACGGTAAAGTTATAGTTTTCCTTTGCTTCATCAGCGGAAAGAGCCATCATGTTTACCATACCGATTCCCGTAGGACCGCTGATAGTAAATACGTTGATGTCAATCTTTTCCGAAACTTTGTCCGGGGCTTTTGTTGTTGTTTCTCCGTCTTGCTTTGCCGCGCATGCCGCGAAGGACAAAAGAAGCGAAATAACAAGCAGAATACTTAATGTTTTTTTCATTTTTTTCGTCTCCTTAATGGATTATTTTATTGTAATTGTTGAGCCGTCCCTCTCAATCATACCGCTTTCACTCAGTTCTGAAACTGCGCGGTAAAGGCTTGTTCTTCCTAATGAAGTCTGCCTTGCAAGAGAGGTCATATTCACAATTTTTACCCTGTTGTTTTCATCCGCATTTTCAACAAGAAATCTGTATAGCTTCATCGAAGCGCCTTTACAGGTAAACATCGATATCTTTCTGTTGAGAAAACGAACCCTGTCGGACAGGAATATAATATAATTAACCGAAATCTGCGGGTATTTTTTGAACAGTTTTAAAAGCATTTTTTCGTCAATGAACTGAATTACGCAATCTGTTTTCGCAACAATTTCGCTGATATACGGCTTATCGTTTCCGAAAACCGCCGCAGCTCCGAAGGTGTCGCCTTGCTTAAAAGTTTTTTTAAGTATGTTTTCGCTTCGGGCAGCCGCCTCTCCTTCAACAATAACTCCGATTGCAGGATTAAACGAGTCAAAGGAATAGATAACTTCACCTTTTTTATAGCTCTTCGGTTTCTCAAAAGAAGCTATAATTTCAGTTTTTTCAGCGTCTGCGATATTATTCAGTAAAATAAAATTTTCAAGCTGAAACATTTTATCCCGCCCTTATAAAACTGTTCCATTTGGAACAGATTTATTATATGACATTGTTATTTTTTTGTCAAGCATTTTTTGTCGGATTAATGACATCCGCCTCTACGAAGACGGAATGCGGATAATAAAAAGACGGCTCTTTCGAGCCGTCTTAATTTATTGTTCAATTATTTTTTAAACTTTTCTCTTGCAACATAGGTTGTATGCAAATCGTGGTGAGCCTTGTGACCGCCGAAGCCGTCTGTGTACCACTCTTCATAAATCTTCTTGATGAGCGGGCTTTCGTGGCTCATACGAAGCGGCATTTCCTTATCCTGGTCATAAAGAGCCTTGGCTCTTACAGCCTTAAGGTCAACCGTATCGCGTACATACTGAGGCTGAATGGGCTGGCCGCCGCCGTTTACACAGCCGCCGGGGCATCCCATAATCTCAATGAATCCCCATCCTTCGGGGTTGCCTGCAGCAAGCTTATCCATAATTTCTTTTGCCGCTGCCGCGCCGGAAGCTACCGCAACCTTAAGGTCTGTGCCTGCAAGATTAACCGTTGCTTCCTTAATGGAATCCGTGCCTCTTACCGCTTCAAGCTCAACTGCTTCGGTTGCGCCGTTAAGCCATGCATTTGCAGTTCTTACCGCCGCTTCCATTACACCGCCGGTTGCGCCGAAAATAACGGCCGCGCCTGTATCGTCGCCAAGGGGACTGTCAAACTCTTCGTCGGGAAGCGATTCAAATTTAACGCCGAGTCGCTGCATCATTCTTGCAGCCTCTCTTGTTGTAAGAGCGATGTCAACATCGGGAACTCCAGCCGCAGACTGGTCATCCCTGCCTATTTCAAACTTCTTTGCAGTACAGGGCATAATCGAAACACAAACTATATCCTTCGGGTCGATACCCATTTTTTCGGCATAGTAAGTCTTGATAACTGCGCCTGTCATCTGCTGAGGAGATTTACAGGAAGAAAGATGAGGAATAAGCTCGGGATAATAAAGCTCGCAGAACTTAACCCAACCGGGCGAGCAGGAAGTAATCATGGGAAGAACGCCGCCGTTCTTGATTCTTTCAACAAGCTCGTTAGCTTCTTCGACGATTGTAAGATCAGCACCGAAATCGGTATCAAATACCTTATCAAAACCGAGTCTGCGAAGTCCTGCAACCATTTTACCCTCAACGTTTGTTCCTATAGGCATTCCGAAACATTCGCCGATTGTAGCTCTTACTGAGGGAGCCGTCTGAACAACAACGTGCTTTGTCGGATCTGCAAGCGCAGCCCATACCTTGGGAGTATCGTCCTTTTCCGTAAGAGCGCCTGTCGGGCAAACAACAGTACACTGACCGCAGGAAATACAGGGCGTGTCATTAAGCGAAAGACCGAAAGCCTGTCCGATTGAGGTATCGAATCCGCGGTCGTTAGGACCGATTACGCTAACAAACTGTTCTTTACATGCCGCAACACAGCGACGGCAAAGAATACATTTGTTATTATCCCTTACAAGATGAGCAGTGCTGAAATCCTTTTCGTAATGAGGCTTAACGCCTTCAAACGAAGTCTGATCAACGCCGTACTCCTGGCAAAGCTTCTGCAATTCGCAGTTTGTCGAACGTACGCAGGAAAGACAGCTCTTGTCATGAGTTGAAAGTATGAGTTCAAGCGTTGTTTTTCTTGCCTTCTGGATTTTTTCACTATTTGTGAGAACCTCCATGCCCTCGCTTACGGGATAAACGCAGGAGGTAACGAGTCTGAAGCCTCTGCCTTCGTTTGCTTCAACAATGCAGATACGGCAGGCTCCGATTTCATTTTTCTTTTTCATAAAGCACAGCGTAGGAATCTCAATTCCGGTCTGGCGGGCAGCATCAAGAATAGTTGAGCCCTTGGGAACACTTACGGCTATGCCATTGATTTTTAAATTAACCATTTCCATTTTTTCAGGCTCCTTTCTTATTTCTTGCTTATTGCGTTTGCCTTACGGCAGTTAGCCATACATACGCCGCACTTGATACATTTTTCAGCGTCAATTGCGTACGACGGGAGTTTATGACCCTCTGCAATATACTCGGTCTTGGAAATAGCGCTGACCGGGCAGTTCCTTGCGCAAAGTCCGCAGCCGATACACTTATCTTTATCGATTGTGTATGTAAGAAGCTCCTTACATACGCCTGCGGGACATTTTTTATCCTTAACGTGAGCCTCATACTCGTCTCTGAAGAACTTAAGAGTTGCAAGTACGGGGTTCGGAGCTGTCTGACCGAGACCGCAGGCTGAATTCGCTTTGATGTAATAGCAAAGCTCTTCAAGCTTGTCAAGGTCTTCCATAGTGCCCTTACCGGACGTAATCTTTTCAAGCATTTCGTAAAGACGCTTTGTGCCTACGCGGCAGGGAGTACATTTACCGCAGCTCTCATCAACCGTGAACTCAAGGAAGAACTTGGCAATATCAACCATACAGTTGTCTTCGTCCATTACGATAAGTCCGCCTGAACCCATCATACAACCGATAGCGGTCAGGTTATCGTAGTCAATCTGAGTGTCAATAAGCGAAGCGGGAATACATCCGCCGGAAGGTCCGCCCGTCTGAGCAGCCTTGAACTTTTTGCCGTTCGGGATTCCGCCGCCGATATCATAAATGATTTCACGAAGCGTTGTGCCCATGGGAACCTCAACAAGTCCGGTATGCTTGATTTTTCCGCCGAGAGCGAAAACTTTTGTACCCTTGCTTCTTTCGGTACCCATTGAAGCGAACCAATCGGCGCCGTGAAGAATAATCTGAGCAACGTTTGCAAATGTTTCAACGTTGTTCTCTACCGTAGGTTTGCCGAAAAGTCCCTTTACTGCTGGGAACGGAGGACGGGGTTTGGGTTCACCGCGGTTGCCTTCGATAGAAGTCATAAGCGCGGTTTCCTCACCGCAGACAAACGCGCCTGCGCCGAGTCTGATTTCAAGGTCAAAATCAAATCCCGAATCAAAAATATTTTTACCTAAAAGACCGTATTCACGCGCCTGATTAATAGCAATCTGAAGACGCGCAACCGCTATGGGATACTCTGCGCGGACATATACAAAGCCCTTTGTTGCGCCGATAGCGTAACCGCAGATAGCCATTGCTTCGATAATGCAGTGCGGGTCGCCCTCAAGAACCGAACGGTCCATAAATGCGCCGGGGTCGCCCTCGTCGGCATTACATACTACATATTTCTGGTCAGCCTTATTCGGAGCGCAGAGAGACCATTTGAATCCCGTGGGGAATCCGCCGCCGCCGCGTCCGCGAAGTCCGGAATCGGAGATACATTTGATGACATCCTCGGGAGTCATTTCCGTAAGAGCTTTACCGAGAGCCGCATAACCGTCCATTGCAATATACTCGTCAATGTTTTCCGGGTCAATAACGCCGCAGTTACGAAGCGCTACACGATGTTGCGCCTTGTAAAAATCGGTGTCGTTAAGAGAAACGTTTCCGCTCATGATTTCATGAGTGGGATTTGTCGTTTCGTCGTAAACAAGTCTTTCAACTACTCTGCCCTTGAGAAGATGCTCGTTGACGATTTCCTTAACATCGTCGGGGCTGACCTGGCTGTAGAAAGTGCCGTCGGGATGAACGATAACAACCGGTCCCAGTGCGCAAAGACCGAAGCAGCCTGTCTGGACAAGCTTTATTTCATCGGTAAGACCGGCTGCAGCAAGCTCATCAACGAATGCCTGCTGAATTGCCTTACTGCCCGACGAGGTACAGCCTGTACCGCCGCAGATAAGTACGTGTGAACGAATCATAGTTTTTTAACCTCCGATTAACCTGTCGTTTGTTATTGTATACTCGGCAATAACCTTGCCGCTTTTAAGATGCTTTTCAACAACTTCTTTTGCTTTCTCGGCAGTCATTCTTACATAAGTGACCTTCTCCTTGCCTGCCTCGTAAACCTCGACAACGGGTTCAAACTGGCAGATGCCGATACAGCCTGTCTGAGAAACGACGACCTTGTTTGCCAGTCCTTGATTGTTAACCTCCTCAACAAACGCGTTGAGAACGGGACGCGCGCCGGCAGCTATTCCGCAGGTTGCCATACCGACAACAACGCGGATATCGCCCGAATCCTCCCGAAGAACAACCTTGTCCTTCATCTTTTCTCTGATAGCCTGAAGTTCAGCCAATGATTTCATGTATTTTCTTCCTTTCCTATTAGTTGCTTATAATTGACGGATTTCGGAGTAGCCCTCCTTAAGGTAATCCTCAATCCATTTAATAACCTCGTAACTGTTGAGGGGTACGCCCTCAAGAACCTGCCTTATCTCCCTTGTATCAAGTTCAACTTCGCCCTTCGGAGTTTTGTGCGAAAAGTAAAAATCCGTATCGGGATGACCCTGAATAAGAGTTGTAACGGTTGAAACAATGTCGCCCAGCGGCGTAAAATCCAAATGGTTTTTATTAAATACCGCCGTGACACATGTGCCGTGATTATCCTTTCCGACGCTCGATTCAACGGAAAAGCTGCCCCCGGTCTGTTCCGCAGCCATTTTAAGAAGCGGAACTCCGAGCCCGACCTTTCTCGTCGTTCTTGTTGTATAGAACGGATCGACAACGCTTTTAACCGTTTCTTCGTCCATTCCGCAACCGTCGTCAACAATCTTAATTGTAAGCGTGTCTTCCGTTTCTTCAAGCAGAATCTCGGTTTTTGAAGCGCCTGCTTTAACGGAGTTTTCGGTAACATCAAGGATATTGAGAGATAATTCTTTCATTTTCTTCTGAGAATTTCAAATAGATTATGTCTGACCAAAGCCGAGGAATACGGCTCGTCGTCTAATTCAAAGTAATTTTCATGCTCGCGCATATCGGTTAAAATATGGGCGTCCGAGCTTATAATCACTCTTTTGTCCTGAAGAGAATACTTTTCGGTATATTCTTCAATGTTTTCTTTTCTGCTGAATTCAACAATGTCAAACTGCGGTGTTTCGGGGAAAGTTCCGAGCACTGCGATAACGCCGTTGGACTGCCTGTCTATATGCGCCGGATAACAAATCCCGTTATACTTTTTAACTATTTCCGGCGCCTCGTCAAGCGAGACGGAAGTCGCGTTTGAAAGAAGGAATTCATCTTCTCCCGTAACGTTATCCTCGCCGTCGAGAATAAGCTGTTCGCCGAAAATATCCGTTCTGTTTCTGATTTTTATCCGCCTTAAATCGATTTCCCCGTCAAACGCCATGGCGTCTTCAAGGTTTTCAAAAAGACAGACTACGTGAATATCCTCGCTCGTAGTCAGTTCCATTCCCGCAACGGGAACAAGCCCGTATCTTTTAGCCGCCGTAAAAAACGCCGGACAGTTCTTGCAGGTGTTGTGATCCGTAAGAGCAATAATGTTCAGTCCCAGAATCGTTGCCATTCCCGCTATGTTATTCGGCGTATTGTCATTATCGCCGCACGGGGAAAGACATGAATGCAGGTGAAAATCGTAATAATACCTATTCATCGTTGAATACCGGAAAGCTTCACGGCAGTCTCAAAAATCGGTTCTTTCGAGGAAAGAACGTTTATTCCCTTCGCCTTCGCCGTATTGAGAACATCTTCTTCAAGCGTTACGCCTTCGGCAAGAATCACACAGGAAACATCGGTAAGAGAAGCAACCGCGATAACGTTCATATTCGACATAATTGTAATCCAGACGTTATCCTCCCCGGCTCTTCCCATTACCCAGCTGAGCAGGTCGCCGACGTAACATCCGTTAACCTCCCTGTCCCCGTCGCAGATGCAGATTTCTTCAAAAGAGCAGGAAGCGGCAATTTCTTTAACCGTCATTTTTTCTCCTCCTCAGAGCTGAGAATTCTGCAGCCTGTCGGTTCGGCCTTGCCTTTGATAACATCTTCGGCAAAAGCTCTGCAGCTCGGCGCTCCGCAGGCGCCGCAGTCTATTCCGGGAAGCGTTTCCCGAAGCGACTGTATATCAGCCATCATGCGCATCGACTTAACAATATTGTCGCTGAGCCTTGTAATCGGATGATATTCGGGAAGCTCATCAAAAAGATAACCCTCGGGAATGTAGTTTGCGTCCTTCTTTTCAAGGAAATTCTGCGAAACGGGAAGATACCTTCTTAAAGACTGGAGTCTTGCCTTTGCTATAAAAGGATTCTGCATAGCCATTACTCCGCCCACGCAGCCGCCTGGGCAAGCGTTAAGTTCGATAAACTCAAGTGAAGGAATATTGCCGTTTTCAACCTGGTCAAGAACTCTTATAACATTTTCAATGCCGTCTGCGGCGAGATAATTCTCGTTAAAAATCGCCGAAGATTCACCGCCTGAAGACGCCCAGCCGATTCCGATTATTCCCGACTCGCAGAGAGATTTGATTTCATTCTCCTGCGACATTTCGTTAATGAGCTTGAAATAGATATCGTTTATCGGAACAACGCAGTCAACAAAGCTCTTGTAATCGGCAAAACCGTTTCTGACGTAACTTACCTTTGCCGGACACGGAGAAATAAAGCAAACTCCGATTTCTTCGTCCTTAAATTCGGGATGTTCCTTCTTCGCCCTTTCTTTTGCAAGGCGCGCCGCTACTTCCATGGGGGGAAGCATGTGCATAATGTGGTCGTTCAAGGACGGGAAGCGAAGCTCGATAAGCCTTACAACAACCGGACATGCAGACGAGATAACGGGTTTGGTGATACCGTATGTTTTTAAATACAGTCTTGTATACGCTGAAACAAGCTCGGCTGCCTTGGACACTTCAAAAACGTCGTCGAATCCTATTCTCAGAAGCCCGTCGAGAACATAGTCGACATCTTCGAGATTATCGAACTGACCGTAAAGCGTCGGGGCGGGAAGCGCTATTTTGAATTTGAATCTCTTCATATCCTCAAGCCTGTCACTTACCGCTTTTTTGGCATTGTGGGGGCACATGCGGATACACTGACCGCAATCTATACATCTTGTGTCGTTGATTACGGCGTGACCTTCCTTTATTCTTATAGCCTCTGTCGGGCAATGTTTAAGACAAGTTGTGCAACCCGTGCATTTCGCTCTGTCGAGCAAAACGGAATGTTCATACGTATGCATAAATAACCCTTAAATCAGTTTAAATTAACCTTCATAGTTACCGTAGTTCCGACGCCGACTGTTGAGTCGATTACCATTTCGTCGGTGTAACGTTTCATATTCGGAAGTCCCATTCCCGCGCCGAAGCCCAGTGAACGAACCTCATCGCTTGCCGTTGAAAAGCCCTCCTGCATCGCCTGTTCAATATTCTTGATACCGGGGCCGTTGTCGGCAAGCCTTATTTCAACGCAGTCCTCCCGCACGGTAACGTCCGCCTTGCCGCCTCTTGCGTGGACTACCATATTGATTTCGCCCTCATACATCGCGATTGATACTCTTCGTATAATTTCCGGCGAAAGTCCTAACTGCCTGAGAATTTTTTTGATTTGTACAGACGCCTGTCCCGCCGAGGTAAAGTCCTCGCCGTCAACGTCAAAGTGAAAAACTAACTCGTCGCTCACGGTATTATTCTCGTTGCAGAGCCGACAAGACCGTTGGAATAAAGAATTCCGCAGGCATCGTAAAGGCGTTTATCGGTACACATTACGACAATGCCGTGTTCTTTAGCCATTTCTATAATATCGTCAGACGGAGTTTTTGAACGGACAAAAATTATACAAATCATATCCATCATTTCGGCAGTGCGTACGACCTGAGGATTTACAAGACCCGTAAGAAGAACCGCCTGGTCCTTGACATAGGCGAGCACGTCGCTCATCAGGTCGCAACCGCAGGCGGAATAAACCTGACGGTCAAGATTCTCTTCGCAGCAGGCTACTTTGGCTTCAAGCAGCTCCTGCATAGTTCTTATTTTCATAAATGTTTCCTTCTAATTATGCGTATATTTTGCAATAATGCCGGGAATGTCGTCTCTTGTCAGTTTACCGAAAACCTCGTCATTCACAGTAAGAACGGGGCCGAGTCCGCAGGCGCCGATGCAACGGCAGGCGGTAAGAGAAAACTTTCCGTCCTCGGTGCATTCGTCAACACCGATTCCGAGCTTTTCGCTGAGTGAATCGATAAGCGACTGAGCGCCCTTAACGTAGCAGGCAGTACCCAGACAAACCGAAACATTATACTGTCCCTTGGGCGAAAGCGAAAACTGAGCGTAGAAGGAAGCAACTCCGAAAACCTTTTCAAGCGGAACATCCATTCCGTCGGCAATCATCTGCTGAACTTCAATGGGAAGGTATCCGTAGATATCCTGCGCCTTCTGCATAACTGCCATAAGGCGGCTCTTGTCGCTCTTATTTTCTTCAATGACAGCCTTAAGCTGCTCAGCCTGTTCGGGTGTGCCCTTAAAGGGGAGCTTACTGATTTTCTTTTGCATAAGTCCAATCCACCTTATATTGTTGATAATATATTAATACTAATATAGGTCAGTATTAACCACATACTATGATAACACAATTATCCGCTTTTGCAAACAATTTTTAATGAATAATATGTGGAAAAAGGTTGAAAAACAGGAAGTTTTTTTGTCTATTTTATCTTTCGGACCTGTCTTTGCGAAATTATTAATCAGTTTTATGGTTTTTATAATAAAAACGGGGAGATATCCGTAACGGACATCTCCCCTGTTTTTTTACTTATCAGCCTAAAAGATTATAGAATCTCGGAACAATCAGACCGAGAATATCCGGCATATACCAGATGAATAAAGCGCTCGTGAACAGGGTCAGTCCCCATTTTTCAAGCTTCGTCCCCACAAAGAAGACAACAAAAAGAGGAAAGAGGATTATTTTAAGAAAAATATTCCTGTTGTTCTTTGTGTAAAACAAATCCTTAAATGCGAGGAAATCCTCGTTCGACGGGAAAAGATTTGTAAGAAAGCAAAGCGCAAGATACAAATACAAAATTCCCATAAGATTAATTGACTCGTCGTGTATGAATTCGCCTAAATAAATCATATCGACGCTTCCCGCCCACGCAAAGGCAAGCCCGAGAACAAGCGAAATGAAAAACGGGAAAAAGCAGATAACGAATGACTGTTTTTTCTTTGTTGCGATTTCATGCTCAACGTGACCGCACATTTCATTATTCTGAAAGTATCTGTCATTATCCATTGCCGTAAGAGTCAGTCTGCAGGCAACGTGCTCAAGAAAAGCCTTGAAAAGAGCGCCGGGAAATGTAATGACTTTTGCCGTCATATAAATAAATTTAATCAACAATGTCATAACCTCCCTGCTTTAATATTTCATCAACCGTCTTTTCGCCGCTCTCAAGCGCCTTGACGGATTCTCCGAATGCGTCGGCATCCTCGCCCATATAGCTCTTTACCCAATCCTCGGCGGACTTGAATTCGTCCTCGTTGCCGGCTGCAAGAGCGCAGAAAGCGTAGGTGTCAAGGGTAGTAAATGTCTGCGCGCTTTCCCACGCCGTTTTTGAGGCTGTCAATGCCTCGTCATACCTGCCCAGAGCAAGAAGAATCAATGCCTTCTGACGGAAAACCTCCCAATGGTCGGTATATTCAACCGTCTGGTCAATATATGAAAGGGCGCTGTCAAAATCATTATCAAGCTGTTTGGCAACCATGGCTCTGATGTAATAAGAAAGGAAATTTCCCTTTGCGTCGGCATAAATCTCATCCGCAAGGGATAAAAGCTCTTTCTTTTTGCCCTCTGCGAGATATTCGTCAACCATATATTCGCCGTAAAGATAATACTTTGTCGGGTCGTCGTCTCTTGTTGCCTGAAGGAACTTAATTCTCTCTTCGTACGGACGCTCACAGACAGACGCGACAAGATACTTATAAAACTGAATTACGCCGTTATGATACGTGGTCTTTCGTTTATTATATTCGTCCGTAGACAACGTAACGGTATGCGTATGACCTTCTTCACCTTCTTCATCGTGGTCATGGTCGTGGTCGTGGTCATGCTCAGTCGTCGGTTGTGTTATCGGCTCGCCGTTCTCGTCAATTCCGATGTTAAGAACTCCGTCCTGCATTTTAGTAATTTCAGCAATAATCTCGTCATAAGGCAGGTCCGCAGGTTCTATTTCTCCCGCATCGAGCTTTTCAAATTCCTCGGCGTATTTGCCGAAAACATTATCCTGAATATCCTGAATCGTCGCAACCATTTCCTGGCTCTCTTCATAAGCGAGCCTCAGCGGCTTAGCGTGCGGAAGATTAAGCTCCCACTCTTCAAAGTTGTTTACAACTATCGAAAGGATATCATGCTGACCGTACCTGAACATAAGAAGGGCCTGCTTCATTACAATATTTTTGGGAAGAATTCTTACATCCGTTCTTCCGAGTTCGCCCCTTGCCATATCATAATTGTACACAGCTTCGCGGAAAAGCCCTTCCTTCGCCCTTTGGTCGCCCTTTACGGCGTAGGCAAAACCGGAATTCATTTCGCCGATTTTAATAACCGAAAAAACAAAAACGGCAATAACTACTGCTGCAAAAACGAAATACGACCATTTGAACGGATAGCGCTTCATCGCTTCGTAGCAGTCTTCGCAATAATCCATACCTTCAAGCTTTTCCCTTTCGCCGCAGCAAAGGCAGAGGTCTTCCTCGGGGATTTCATTTACTTCCTCTTCGGTTTCTTCCTTAGCCTTTTCTTCGGCGGCATTATCAAGCTCTTTCTGGAAAATATCTCTTATTTCCTCAAGCTCCTTCTGAAGATCACTGTCATTAACAGAAGCTTCTTGCTCATGAAGGTTTTTATTCTCGTCCAGAATTATCGCCTCCTTTAAATAATTACAAATAATTATTTTACCACTAATTGCAAAAAAATACAATTGAAATATAAAAATTACCCGTAAATTGTAAAGCTGTTCTTTTTGCAACAGTTTGCAGACGGACTGTTGTCATAATAATGCATCAGCTTTTTTGCGGTTGCCCGAAGTTCAAGCGACATAATATAAAGCTGATTAATATCCTGCTTTGTTTCAATATACTCAAGTCCGTCAAGCGTTTTAAGAAGAGAAGTAAGCGAGTGTATCTTTTTAACAAGAAATTCATTTTGCCTGAGATAATCCTCGCCGAGTTCGTAAAGCGTCATTTTTAACTCCTTTCTATCGAACAAATGTTCGATAGAAAGAGCGTATCACATTATTCTTTTAAAATCAACCCCGTTTTTTTACTTCTCGGTACTTTTAAACGGACATCAAAAACAAAAGGCAGGCGAAACACGGTTCCGTCTGCCTTTTTAACTTTTTTTAATTACTTAAGCGTCTCAACCCAGCTTGCGAGCGTGTCTTCAAACGCGCTTTCTCCAAGCGCCGTAAGGCACTCGTCGCGCCGCTCGTCATAAAAGCTTTCGTCGTCAAATTCGCCGAGTCTTTCGACAAGGAAAATGTATTTCCCCGAGGTAAAAACTCCGGATTTTTCACGGTCTATTTCCTTGATTTTGCCGAATGTTCCCTCAGGGAAAGCATGGTCGGTTTCGGAAATAATCATAATCTCCGGCGGTGTTGCCTCGCTTTCTTCGTTTTTCGACTGATACGCTGCATTTACCTTTTCAAATTTCGTCCCCTTGTCAAGGCTTTTTTTCATCTGATTGAACTGCTTTGTAACGCTTTCAATCTGTTCGTCGGTCAGGTCAACCGCGTTGCCGTTTTCATCGGTGGTCGCAAGCAATTCGATTATTGCGCGGAACACGACAAAATGGTCGCTGAAATACGCCTTGACGGCTTCTTCGGGTATCGGAGAAGAACCGTCCTTATCGTAAATACTTCTTATAATTGCTTTGAGATACTGTTCGCTTAACTGAACCTTATAAACGTCGTTTTTTGAAATTCCCTGAGAACTGTAATAATCGCCGAACAGATGCCAATAATCATTGGTTTTTTGCGACGCTTCAGCCTTCTGAACCGAAGTCAGCTCCATTTTAAGCTCTTCAAACTTAGTATTAACCGCGACGTACCTGAGCGAATAATCCTTTGCCAGAGCGTTGATTTCGTCCTCGCTTCTGAGGTTCTTTTCCTTTTTTGCCTGAATGACAAAGTACTCATAAACGCCTTTGCAGACCGTAGTTTTGCCGACGGCGACGGTTTCTTCTTCTTTTTTGCAGGAGGAGAACAAACCGAGCGCAATAATAAATGAAAGCAAAATACTCAGCGTTTTTTTCATTATGTTCCCTCCAAAAAGATTACTGTTCGCCGGATTCGTTCCCGACGGGATTAAAGCTGTTTGCCGACGAAGCGGCTTTCGCCTGCTCCTGTCTTCTTTTTACATAGGCCTGCCAGACCATTTCCTTTTCTTCGTACATCTCGTTTTCGCGCGCTTTCTGTTCCTTAATGCGCTTTCTGTTTTTTCCGATTACTCCGTTGCGTTTGAACGAAACGAAAAGCATCGTAAAAAGCCCTCCTGCAACCCCGAGAATCAGGTCTACCATCGTGTCGACAAGTCCCGAGTCCGACAAAGGCGTCGAACGCTGCAGATGCAGACCGTACAGCCTGTCCATTGTGAACTCGTAGAATTCCCATCCAACGCAGATTGCAGTCGTGAATCCAAGCGAGAACATTGACGCGAGCGCCGGAGAAAGCCGTCCCTTTTTGCCCTGAATGAGGAATGCGAAATCATAGGCAAAATACGCAGTCAGACAACCTGCAATAGTATGACTGATAAGGTCGCAGTGTTCAAAACTCGTACGGTTATTAATGGTTGAGCCGATAACCGTTCCGAAGAAAATAAACGCGTTAAGAAGAGTCTGATATTTATAATGAACCTTTGTTATAAAGCTTTTTCCGCCCCAAAGCTGAAACATATCCCACAGATGAGTAAAAGCTATGGCAAAAAGCGCCTGAAGGAATTCCACAACCGAGCCGTGTAAAATCCCGTAAATACCCCAGATGAGAAGACCTGCTCTCATAGCTATCCAGGCGATTCTGACTTTTTTGGGAAGAAAGCCTATTTTATTAGGGTTTCGTATCGACATTTTTAATTAATCCTTACTGAAATTTTGCAACAACGCCGACAGTCTTGCCGCCGGTTGAAATAACGGAGCTTCCTACAAGGTCACCGTCTCCCGAAAGAGTGTCGCCGACCGCAATTACTCTGTTATTGTTCAGCACGCAAACCGCCCTGAACTCGTCGTCATAGCTTCCGCCGAAGCCTTCAACCGACTGGACTTCGCCGCTGTCGGAATACTTAACTACGATTCCGTCAAGTCCACCCCTGTTGCCTACGGAAATGAAGTCACGGTTAGCCGAATTCGAGGAGCCTACAACATAATAGCCGTTATTACCCTGGCAAACATCATAGAACGAGTCGTTATAGTTACCCTTGAATGATTTTGCCCAGACAAGAGAACCCTTGGCGCTGAGTTTGGCAATAACCGCGTCATATCCGCCGTAGTTTTTAAGCTCTTCCATGCTTTCGTCCTTGGATTCGCTTCTGCCGACAACGATTACCTCATCCTTTGAATTTACGATAAGAGAGGTAAAGCGGTCAATCTTGCTTCCGCCGAGCTGATAACTCCAGAGAACCTTGCCGGACTTGTCAAATTTGACTATGCCCGCGTCAGCCTTACCGTAAGGAGTGAAAATGCTGTTTGAGGTTGCGGAAGAGAAGCTTCCGATTGAATAAATATTTCCCTTTGAATCAACATCAATGCCGTAAAGAGCGTCGGCAGTTGAACCGACCTTCTGGGTAAATTGAAGCTTTCCGGATGAGGAATACTTTGCGATTACGGCGGCGCTTTCCTTCTTGGGAATGCCGAACTGCTTCGCCGTTCCGTCACGCGAATAGCTGAAGCCGGAAACGACTACAGAGCCGTCCGGCGCAAAAGCAACGCCGTTAAACGCTTCGGATTGCGTACCGCCGATGCTTGCAAACCAGCTTTCGCCGCCCGTGGGTTTAAACATATAAACGACAGCGTCATAGTTTCCGTAATTCTTTTCGCCGAGGTCAGTCGATTTTGAATAACCTGCCGCGACTATATCGCCCGCGGAGTTGACGTCAAGCGCCATAAGCGAAACGCCGTCGTTACCGCCGATAAACTTTTTCCATTCGATTTTACCGTCCGAGTCATATTTGACAAGAGCCGTATTCTGGTCGCCGTATCCCGAACTGATTCCGTTAAGGCTTCCGTCCTTGGAGGTAGTTGTCATAAGAGCCACAAACCCTCCGTCAGGAGTCGAAGCAACATCAACAAAAGAGTCGTTTCCGCCGCCGCCGAAACAGCTGTTATAATCCGCGGAGTTCGGAGTCGGGTCAACCGGCGAAGCGGTTGAAAGCGCAGAATATGTCACAATGTTTCCGTTCCCGTCTGTAACCGTAACACCTTCCGAATCGGTAAGCGGGAGCGTAATAATTGTTGAACTGGTATTGCCCGTTGTAGCGGGAACCCAGATTTTTGTCGTAACCCAGCTACCGTCGGAATTGGTAAACGCCTTTCCTTCCTTATTGGTTACGGGAACGCCGACAAGCTGCGAATCGTATTTTACGGAAGTTTTTACCTCACCGTTCTCGTCGTATACCTTTTCACCCTTGGAGTTTGTAACTTCAACCACAACACCCTCGGGTACAATTGTAATTTCATTGCCGTTCTCGTCCGTATAAGCAACTCCGTTTTCGTCAGTAACGACAACCACCTGTTTGACCGTTTCCGGGTCTTTTTTGCAGGCGGCAAGCAAAACGGAAACCATAATGCACATCGCAACTGCAACAGCAATTATTTTTTTGTTATTCTTCATAATGTATTCCTCCGACGTAAACTGTCAAAACGGATTAAACATTTACTTCAACCGTAATGCCCAGCAAATCCTTGTTTTTGCAGAGTATCGGGTCAATCTCGTTTTCGATGAACTCGGCAACCTGCTTATTCGCCCTGCCGATGTATTTTTCGGGTTTCATTACGGAAACAATTTCCTCCTTCGTCATACCGAAGGCGGGATCCGAAGCGATTCTGTCAATCAGGTCGTTTTCACCGCCGTCAACCTTGACGACCTTGCCCGCGTCCATGGAGTGAACACGGATTTTTTCGTGAAGAACCTGCCTGTCGCCGCCGCGTTTGACGGACTCCATAAGAATATTTTCCGTCGCCATGAACGGAAGCTCGCCGAGAAGCCTTTTTTCAATCATCTTCGGGTAAACAACTATTCCCGAAGCGATATTTATATAAAGCTCAAGAATTGCATCCGTTGCAAGGAAAGCTTCGGCAACGCTGATTCTCTTGTTTGCGGAATCGTCAAGAGTTCTTTCAAGCCACTGCGTAGCCGCCGTCATTGCAGGATTGGTAAGGTCGCAAATAACATAACGCGAAAGAGAAGTAATTCTTTCGCTTCTCATGGGATTTCTCTTATACGCCATCGCGGAAGAACCGACCTGAGTCTTTTCAAACGGTTCTTCAAGCTCTTTCATGTGCTGAAGAAGTCTCATATCGCACGAAAACTTTGAAGCGCTCTGCGCAATGCCGCTTAGGACGGAAAGCACATTGAAATCAACCTTTCTCGAATACGTCTGACCCGAAACGGCGAAGCATGATTTGAAGCCCATCTTTTCGGCAATTTTACTGTCAAGCTGTTTGATTTTCTCATCATCGCCTTCAAAAAGCTCAACAAACGAAGCCTGTGTGCCGGTTGTACCCTTTGAGCCGAGGAGCCTCATGTTTTCAAGCTGGGTTTCAACCGCACAATAGTCAAGCATTATATCCTGCAGCCACAGTGAAGCGCGTTTACCGACTGTTGTGGGCTGCGCCGCCTGATAATGGGTAAATCCCAGACAGGGCAAATCCTTGTATTCAAGGCAGAACTCCTTAAGCTTATCCATAAGGTTTACAAGCTTTTTCTTAATAAGAAGCAAAGCCTCAGTCATTATTATTATATCCGTGTTGTCGCCGACATAGCACGAGGTTGCGCCGAGATGGATAATGGGCTTTGCCGTCGGGCACTGCTGACCGTAAGCAAAAATGTGCGCCATTACGTCGTGACGTGTTTCCTTTTCTCTGGCTTCGGCGACTTCGTAATTAATGTCGTCCTTAAACTTTTTAAGCTCCTTAATCTGTTCGTCAGTGATATTCAGTCCGAGTTCCTTTTCACTTTCGGCAAGGGCAATCCACAGCCTTCTCCACGTACGGAATTTAAAATCCGGCGAGAAAATATATTTCATTTCCTTGCTTGAATATCTTGAATTAAGCGGGCTTTCGTAAATATCTTTCATCATTTTTCTTCCTTAGTAAAGAATTAAAGATTTCCCGAGTAGTTGGGCGCTTCCTTGGTAATAAATACGTCATGGGGATGGCTTTCGATAAGACCGGCGTTAGTGATTCTGATAAACTTCGTCTTGGTCTGAAGCTCTTCAATGTTCCTGCATCCGCAATAACCCATGCCCGAACGAAGACCGCCCATAAGCTGGAAAACGGTATCGGCAAGAGGTCCTTTAAACGGAACACGGCCCTCAACTCCTTCGGGAACAAGCTTTTTGTTGTCTTCCTGGAAATATCTGTCCTTGCTGCCCATATTCATGGCGGCTATACTGCCCATTCCGCGGTAAACCTTGAACTGTCTGCCCTGATAGATTTCAGTGTCTCCGGGTGACTCTTCACATCCTGCGACAAGCGAACCGACCATAATTGCCGAAGCGCCGGCCGCAATAGCCTTAACAATTTCGCCCGAATACTTGATACCGCCGTCGGCGATAACGGGAACGCCGTATTTTGCGGCGACCTCCGCGGCGTCGTTAACCGCCGTAATCTGCGGCACACCTATACCTGCAACTACTCGTGTGGTGCAGATTGAACCGGGGCCCATGCCGACCTTAACTATATCGGCGCCGGCGTCAATAAGAGCCTTTGTTCCCTCTGCCGTTGCAACATTACCCGCCGTCAGAGCAACTCCGGGGAATGCCGCCTTGACTTTTGAAATTGAATTAAGAATATTTTTGCTGTGTCCGTGAGCCGAATCGAGAACAAGCATATCAACGCCCGCCTCAACAAGCGCGGAAGCTCTGTCAAGCACGTCGCTTGTAGCTCCGATGGCAGCGGCGCAGAGAAGACGGCCTCTCTCGTCCCTTGTGGAATTGGGATATTTAACCGTCTTTTCAATGTCCTTGATTGTAATAAGCCCTTTAAGGCAACCGTTATCGTCAACAAGGGGAAGCTTTTCAATCTTGTGTTTCATAAGGATTTTTCTTGCGTCGTCAAGGGTAGTTCCGACATGACTTGTAACAAGATTCTCCTTAGTCATAACCTCGGAAATCTTAATGCTGAAATCCTCAAGGAAAAGCAGGTCACGGTTTGTGAGAATGCCGACAAGCCTTCCGTCTGCGTCACAGATCGGCACGCCCGAAATCTTATAGTGATGCATAAGATTCTCGGCTTCTTCTATTGTATTGTCAGGAGAGAGGAAAAACGGATTTGAAATTACGCCGTTTTCACTTCTCTTAACCTTATCGACTTCGCCGACCTGCAATTCAATGGGCATATTTTTATGAATAACGCCTATGCCGCCTTCACGGGCAATTGCAACCGCCATGTCAGCCTCGGTAACTGTATCCATAGCCGCCGTGATAACCGGACAGTTAAGTTTGATTTTATCCGTGAGCTTGATTGAGATATCGATATCCTTCGGAAGAATATCGCTCTCCTGCGGAATAAGTAAAACGTCGTCGAAGGTCAATCCTTCTTTTGCAAATTTGTCTTTTGAAAATTCGATTTTCATTTTGCTTCCTCCCCGTTGAACAAAATACGATAGATATAATCAGTTTATTATAACATTAAAATACATATTTTTGCAATAGGAAAATGAAATAAAAAAACACCTCCCCGCGGGGAGGTGTTTTTGGCGAAATCTCTTTGAGCGCCCGCAATACATTTACGGATTTAAGCAAACGCCGCTTTTATCGAACTTATACGTCTTTGAGCCTATCTTCTGCGAGCAGTTTGCAAGCATTACGCCCGAGGAGTTGAAATAATACCACTTGCCGCCGGATTTCAGCCAGCCTGTCTTCATATCGCCCGAGGAATTGAAATAGTACCATTTTTTGCTTATCTTCTGCCAACCTGTAAGCATAGCGCCCGAGGAGTTGAAGTAATACCATTTTTTGCTGATTTTCTGCCAGCCTGTAAGCATAGCGCCTGAAGAGTTGAAGTAATACCATTTCTTACTAATCTTCTGCCATCCCGTAAGCATCGCTCCCGAGGACTCGAAATAATACCAGCTCTTTCCGATTTTCTGCCAGCCCTTTTGCATCTGACCGGAAGAATTGAAATAATACCATTTTCCGCTTATTTTCTGCCAGCCGACAGCCATTTCCAATCCGCTGTCAAAATAATACCAGTAACCGTTTTCCTTAACCCAACCCGTTTTTGTAACATCCGTATCGTTCGCGCCGAAGAAATCGACCTTGTAACTGAGGGTTACGGGATTACCGATGCCGTCCTCAAGCCCTGAAATCACAACCGTATAAACTCCGTCATACTTTTCGATACCGTCGGGTCTGAAAATAATGCAGTTGCTTACGGAACCGTATCCTTCCGTATTAACGGCAAAATACTTATCCGCCGAGGGGTCGTCATAGCTTTCCGCATTTAAAAACGTCCATTTTTTGCCGTCTGACTCTCTTGTCAGCTCAACCGAAATTTTTCCGGGCTCGGGCCGACTGTAATAATTTGGGGAAACCGTAACGCTCCATGCCGTAGAGCCGTCGAACAGCTGCCTTGGGAAGTTTCCAGAAGCAGGCCAACCTATAAACATATAGTCCTTCGGCACAGCGCTCGTGTCGAAAACCTTTTCAACCGCATACTTTCTCATTCCGTTTGAGTTGCCGTAATTCAGGGCAAAGCCGAATCCGACCTTTCCCAGATAAGGCGACAGCTGCCATCTGCGATGTCCCAATCTGGGAGTATTGTTCATACCGTAATCTTTCATAAAGCCGTCAGGCGTCTGTGTTAAATCGCATCCTGCATAAATATTGCTTGATGACGTCGCCGCAGTAGCGGTTTTAAAAAAATCATCATCCATATCGGACGGCTGTTCGGGAGTATGCGAAAAATTGGAAGCGGCGAGCAATACAGCGCCGTATTGAGCGTTTTCATTAAGCGAGGCATCCATTGTCACCGCGCCGAGTCCCGCAATGCGCCTTAAGGCGGAAAGGCGGTTTGTGGCGGCGACAAGATACTCATCCTTTACCTTGCCGGTTGAATACGGGCTTTTGATTCCGGGCTCAACCGAGAAAATATGATACGGGTTTGTCGGAACAGGCTTGGGATTTTCTTCCAGAATCCTTAAAATTTCAGCTTTCGGCAGTTTTCCGTTTTCAAGAAATCCGCTGTCAATAAATCCGCTGTAATTATGTCCGCTGCCCTCTCCCGCAATCGAGGATGTATCCATAACCTTCGCAAGTTTTGAAGAAATATCCGAGGCATTGCTGAATCCGTCCTCGCCGAAACGGATATATTTTTTCGAGCCGCTCGCCGTTGCAATAAAAGCATAACAGGGATAATAGCTGTCCGCAGTAATGTTGTCGGTATTGCCGTTGTTCTTAACATAGTTCATGTACCATGTATTGAGATAAATCCTCTCCGGATTGTAATAGTTTTTATCAATAACCGAATTTGCGTCGTATGTTTTCAGGAACGCGTCAACCTTGTCCTTTGACGCGGCGGAACACTCAATTGCGATAATATTAATCAGCTTTGAAGAAGCCCAGGCGGACGCCGAAAGACTTCCGATAAGAGTCATGCCAGCCGAGTCTCCGACCGAGTAAAAAATAATAACGGAAGCGCCATTTTCAGGCACTGTATAATCAAACTTCACAACCTTACCGGTGTCGTAGTCAAACACTTTGCCGTAAACAGAGTATGCCGGATCGCTCAAACTTTTATCCTCAAGCATTACCGGATTGCTGTCCGTAACCGCAAAAGACGGAACAAACAGCGACATTGACATAACAAGAACAAGCAATACGGATATAATTCTTTTTGTCATAATGCTTTCTCCTTTCGGATTGTTTTCTTTATTCTATCATTTTTTACGCTTTGTGTAAATAAAAAAAGCGTACCTCAAAAAATGAGATACGCTTAACGGATTATTCTGTGCCGAGTTTTTTCTGCGACTCCATTTTAAGATACGCATTAATAAACCCGTCGATGTCGCCGTCCATAACGGCGTTGATATTGCCCATTTCATAACCCGTGCGGTTATCTTTCGCAAGAGTGTATGGCATGAAAACATACGAACGTATCTGGTTTCCCCAGCCGATTTCCTTCTGGTCGCCCTTGATATCCGAAATCTTGTCAAGGTGTTCTCTTTCCTTGATTTCAAGAAGCTTTGACTTAAGCATCCTCATTGCGACCTCACGGTTCTGGTGCTGGCTTCTTTCAACCTGACACGAAACAACGATGCCCGTCGGTATATGAGTAAGTCTTACGGCAGACGAGGTTTTATTAACCTTCTGACCGCCCGCGCCCGAGGAACGGTAAACGTCCATTTTGATATCTTCGGGATTAACTTCAACTTCAACGCTGTCGTCAATTTCGGGCATAACCTCAAGCGAAGCGAAAGACGTGTGCCTTCTTCCCGCAGCGTCAAACGGAGAAACCCTTACAAGTCTGTGGATTCCCGTTTCACTCTTCAGATAGCCGTAAGCGTTTTCGCCCTCGACAAGAATACTTGCGGACTTGATTCCGGCTTCGTCACCGTCAAGATAATCCAGCGTGGAAACCTTAAAATCGTGTCTTTCACCCCAGCGGCAATACATACGGAAAAGCATCTGCGCCCAGTCCTGAGCCTCTGTTCCTCCCGCGCCCGCATGGAATGTAAGAATCGCGTTTTTACTGTCATATTCGCCCGTCAGCAGTGTGGTAAGAGTCATTTCATCAAGACGTTTTTCAATATTCTCGATATTGCTCTGGCACTCTTCGACAAGGCTTTCGTCACCCTCTTCATCGGCAAGCTCAATCATAACAAGCGCGTCGTCAAAATCGCTTTTAAGCTTTTCGTAAGAAGCAACCCTGTTTTTAAGCGAGCTTGTTTTCTGAAGCACTTTCTGGGAGTTTTCAAGGTCTGACCAGAAATTCTCCTCAGCGGACATTTCCTCAAGCTTTTTTATTTCTTCCTTCATCTTTTCAAGCCCGAGAGCCTCGGACAAATCTTCGAGCGCTTTTTCGTGGCTCAAAAGTCTGAGTCTTAATTCTTCGTACTGTAACATATTATCCTCTCATTTCTTTTTGTATTTTTTATTAAAAAATAAAAGAAATGAATCGTTACTTGAAAAATACGCTGAAAGCTCTGTAAGCCATGTAAAGGTCGGTCTTTGCAATTATTTCAAACGGCGCGTGCATGGAAAGCACCGGTACGCCGAGGTCAACGACATCTATATCAAGGTCTGCAATATACTGAGCGACTGTTCCGCCGCCGCCGATATCGACCTTGCCCAGCTCGCCTATCTGCCAGACCACTGCGTTTTCATCAAGCATTTTACGTACTCTGCCCATGAATTCGGCAGAAGCGTCGGAAGAACCGGATTTACCTCTTGCGCCTGTATACTTGGTAATAACTACGCCGTGATTTACCTGAGAAGAATTTCTCTTTTCAAAAACATCGGCAAAGGTTGTGTCATACGCCGAGTTAACGTCAGCCGAAAGGCACTCGCTGTTGCGAAGGGCAACCCAGGGTTCAACGCCCTGCATGGTTGCAAGGTCGGCAATAAAATATTTAAGGTAGGACGAATGAAGTCCCGTGTTGCCGACCGAACCGATTTCTTCCTTGTCTGTAAGGATGGTTATTGCGGTGTATTCGGGATTTTCAATGCCGAGAATTGCCTCAGCCGCAGGATATGCGCAGCACTTGTCGTCGTGACCGTATGCGCCGATAAGACTTCTGTCAAAACCGATGTCCGTCGCCTTAAATGCCGGAACAATTTCAAGCTCGGCAGAAAGGAAATCCGTTTCGGTAATGCCGTATTTACGGTTAAGGATTTTAAGAATATTCAGCTTTACCTTGTCGCTTCCCTCATCCTTTGAAAACGGACGTGAACCGACAAGAATATTAAGCTCTTCTCCCTTGATACCGTCCGGAAGGGAGCGCTTATACTGCTCGCTTGAAAGATGGGGAAGAAGGTCGGTAATTACGAACTGCGGGTCACCCTCGTCATCGCCGATTCTGATACTGACCTTTTCGCCGTCAGCCTTGACTATTACGCCGTGAAGCGAAAGCGGAATTGCAGTCCACTGATATTTTTTGATTCCGCCGTAATAATGGGTTTTGAAAAGCGCCATTTCGCTGTCTTCATAGAGCGGATTGGGCTTTAAGTCAAGACGGGGCGAGTCAATGTGAGCCGCGGCAATTTTTGCGCCCGAAGCAATGCTTCTTCTGCCGATAACCGCAAGGATAATAGACTTTCCCCTGTTGTTGTAATAAACCTTGTCGCCCGCAACGTACTTTGCATTGGGGTCAAACTCAACAAAACCGGCGTTTCCCGCTTTTTCTTCAAAATAAGCGACTGCTTCACGCTCGGTTTTAGCCTCGTTCATAAAATCCTTATAGCCTTCGCTGAAGTCGTCCGCAGCGTTAACCTGAGAGTCGGACACAGCTTCGCAAACGTGCTTTGGATTGTAAAAAAGTTCCTCTTTAAGATTTTCAATTTCATTTTTCTGATCAAACATTTTTGCTTACCTCCGCAAACATTTATTTCAAAAAGTTAGTATAACACATTTATATTATCTTTATCAAGATAATCTTTTAACAATCGGCTCAAGCTCTTCTTCGAGAGAGTATTCGCCGTAATTCCTTACCGTATAAGTACAGTTATCAATATAAAAGCTCTCATGCTTCTGGGCGTTGATTCTTTCGTCCGCCTGATTTCCCGAAAGTGAATCCCTTTCCATAATCCTTTTTTTGCGTTCCTCGCGCGGAGCTACAACCGCAACGGTAAAATCGCACATTTCGTCTTCGCCGCTTTCAATTAAGCCTATGGCGTCGATAACAACAGCCTTCGTTCCCTTTTTACGTTCAATATCCACAATCTTTTCGATTGAAGCGTTAACAGCCGGATGGGTTATGGAATTGAGCTTATCGGTTTGCGCGGCGGAAGAAAACGCCTTCTTTGCAAGAACCTTTCTGTCAAGGGCGCCTTTTTTAAAAATATCGCTGCCAAACGCCGACTTAAGACCCGAAAGCACGATTTCGCTCGAAGAAATAACCGCCCTTGCGATTTTGTCTGCGTCGATATGAACGCAGCCGTATTCGGTTAATTTTTTGGCGACGGTGCTTTTGCCTGCTCCCGTCTGTCCGGTAAGTCCTATAATAATCATTTCTTTGCCTCAACTATTTTAAATCCTGCCGAACGGATAAGTCTGTTATAAACCGCAAGTCCCACTCCGGTTATCTGCGGACATCGCGCATAAACGGTTTCGGCTCCTTTTTCGTCAAGCTCACGAAGCGCATTGAACAGCCTTTTCGCCTGGGAAGCGCCGTCGTTTTCTTTTCCGTAGGAAACTGCGTTTTCAAAAAAGCCTTCTTCCCCGTCAAAACAAAGAACCGAATAATTCTTTTTTTCCGAAAGGAAGCTGCGGAATTCTTCAAGACTTCCCCTTACAACGGTGATGTCCGCCTTCGGAGCGTAGTGCTTGTATTTCATTCCCGGGGACGAGGCTTTTTCGCCCTCCCGAAGCTTATTGAGAACCGCGTCGTCAATAACAATTTCTCCGATAAGCTGTGTAATCTGTTCAACGGTAATTCCGCCCGGACGGAGCAATCTCGGCTTTTCCCCCGCGAAGCTGATAACAGTCGATTCAACACCGATTTCACAGTCTCCGCCGTCAATAATAAGCGGAATTCTGCCCGTCATATCGTCAATTACATACTTCGCCTTAATCGGGCTCGGGCTTCCCGAAAGATTGGCGCTCGGCGCCGCAAGCGGCACTCCCGAAGCCGAAATAATCGCTCTTGCATACTCGTTTTCGGGAAAACGAACCGCAACCGTTTGGAGCCCTGCGGAAATGACAGCAGGGATTTTTCCGCTTTTTTTCATAATCATCGTCAGCGGACCGGGCCAGAATTTTTCAGCCATCTTTTTAACTTTTTCGGGTATCTCTTCGACAAGCGGTTCAAGCTGCTCAATCCTGCTGATATGAACAATCAGCGGATTGTCCTGCGGTCTTCCCTTGGCTTCAAAAATCTTTTTAACCGCTTTTTCGTCAAGGGCGTTTGCCGCAAGTCCGTATACGGTTTCAGTCGGAATTGCAACAACTTCGCCGGAAAGAATTACTTTCTTTGCCCTGAGTATTGCCTTTTCCCTGTCCGTTCTGATGTCAATAACTTCGGTATTCAATCGGATTATTCCTCCGCTTTCATTTTTTCGGCTGTGTCGGCAGTGATAAGAGCGTCGATTATCTCGTCGATATCGCCGTTCATTATTGCCTCGATTTTATAAAGCGTCAAGCCGATTCTGTGGTCGGAGACCCTTCCCTGAGGGAAGTTGTAAGTGCGGATTCTTTCGCTTCTGTCACCCGTTCCGACCTGTGCTTTTCTTTCGCCTGCGATTTCATTGTGCTGCTTTTCCCTTTCGATTTCAAGCAGCCTTGAGCGAAGAACCGCAAGCGCTTTGTCCTTATTTTTATACTGACTTCTTTCGTCCTGACATTCAACCACCATGCCCGTGGGAAGGTGTGTAACGCGTATAGCGGATGATGTTTTATTAACCTTCTGTCCTCCTGCTCCCGACGAGCGGAAAACGTCAATCTGTAAATCAGCGGGATTGAGTTCAAGGTCCACCTCCTGCGCCTCGGGAAGAACGGCTACGGTAACGGTCGAAGTCTGAATTCTACCCTGACTTTCCGTTTCGGGCACACGCTGAACACGGTGAACTCCGCTTTCAAATTTAAGCCTCGAATACGCGCCTTCGCCGTCAACAAGGAAGCTGATTTCCTTGAATCCTCCGAGCTCAGTCGGACTTTCGTTCATTATTTCGATTTTCCAGCCCTTGCTTTCGGCATACATGGAATACATTCTGAAAAGTGAGTTGGCGAAAAGCGCCGCTTCTTCGCCGCCCGCGCCGGCGCGGATTTCAACAATTACGTTCTTTTCGTCATTCGGGTCCTTGGGAAGCAGAAGAATTTTCAGCTCTTCCTGACAGACGGCAAGTTTTTCCTTGGCTTCGTCGTACTCTTCCTGCGCCATATCGCGAAAATCCCTGTCGAGTGAAGAGTCGGAAATAATATCCTTAGCCTCTTCAAAATCAGATTTTATTTTTTTGTATTCCCTGAACTTCTCTACAACCGGAGTCAGCTGTTTAAGTTCACGCATAAGCTTTTTATAGCTTTCGTTGTCGGCAACCGTTTCGGGCAGACACAATAGCTCGTTGACTTTATTGAATCTGTCCTCAACGCTCTGTAATTTATCAGTCATACTTTTTCACCGTCTCTGTAAATTCTTCTGATGTTTTTCTCAACTTTGCCCCTTGGAAGCATTATCTCATGAGAGCATTTTTCACAACGGATTTTAAAATCCATGCCGATACGCAGGACGCTGAATCTGTTACATCCGCACGGATGGGGTTTTTTCATTTCAAGAATATCGTTAATACGAACGTCCATAATGCCCTCCTTAATTGTACCTGAATTTTTATTTTAACATATAAACCGTTTTGTGTAAACAAAAAAGGCATCCGAAGATGCCTTTTTATCTGATTTTCTATTTTTTAATCTTGGGTACAAGAAGCGTTACCGCCGACCAGAGCGCCTGGAATATTACAAGCTTTAAAGCCTCGCCCTGAGTAAGAGCGCCCGAGAATGCCATGAGCGCCATAAGGCAAATACCCAGAGCCACTCCGATATACTGAAGAATTGAAGCAATCTGCAGCCTCGAAACAAATGTAAACGCCGAATTAAATACGCTTAAAAATGCTCTGGGCGTTCCGTCATGAAGAACTCCGGAAGAATCCTTTTCGGTGATTTCTTCGTAAATATCGCTGAACATTTCGCCCGCAACGGAGCTGATAACCTTTACGGAATTCTTGGGAAGAGCAAAGCTTTCCTCAATAAAATCTTCGGTAATATTCTGGTCGGTAGTGCGGACAAGAATCGGAATTGAATTCTTTTCGAGCTTTCTTAAAAGCGCCGCGACCTCGCTGTCGGGCTCGTAACCTACAACATAAATCGCCGAAAGAACGTGTTCAACTGCAAGATAAATAACCTGTCTTCCGAAACGGCGAAGCTTCATCTCGTATTCCTTGTCAAGAACTTCGACGTTGTGGTTGATAAGCAAATCCCTGTTGCCTACGAGTACCCTTTTATTATGTTCAACCCAGGCCGAACAGCCGAGCTTGTCTTCATAATTAAGATTTTCGACAGTCGGGAAAATATCCCTTTCGCCGATTACGGAGAATCGGAACAGATTTGCAAGAGGACCGCCCGCCGCAATCATTACTGCGCTTGTGTAAAGCATTGCTTCGTCGGGTCTCATGGAATTAAATATCTTGAATCCGTAGCTCTTGCAGTGTTCCGTGTCAAACAGCTCCGCTGCGTCAAAAACGACTGCGTTGGATTTTGTAAGTTCTTCCGCGCTGTTGTAGCCGACAATCAGCGAATCCTCGGAAGTGAGCTTTTTGGACATTGAAGAGAAAAGATATGCGCTCGAAAGAAAAGCCGCAACCGGAGAGGCAAAGCAAACCGTTCCGGCAAACGCCGTTACCCCTATGGGTATGCTTTTTGTCATAAATCCGGCGGCAATTCCGAGAAGAACCGAAACAATAACCGCAACGGGAACAGCTTTTATTACCGTATATGAAGAAGGTTCATTTTTGAAAGAATTTTCAACAAATCCGGATTCGAATCTCGTCATGGCATTGTATCTGATATCCGGGTCGCCCATAAACAGACCTCTGCCGATTTCAAATGCGGAATCCTCGTCCTCAATTTTCTTTATGACATAAAAATCCCTGTCCGCAGAAACGTAATTAAAATTCTCACGGATTCTTGATATCTTGATGTAAAGTGCCGCCCTGTTTGCAAGCAGCGCAAACGCCGCGGCGCATGAATAGACATGAACGCTGATTTCAACATCCGCAGGGAACGCGAAAAGAACTGCGTTCTGGATTATAGCGGCTGCAAAGGAAGCGAACACCGCAGAGTCCGTATTCGGAGTACGTGTGAAAAGTCCCTTTGCGCCGTTCGAAATTACGTCAAAATTCATCAGAGCGCTTACAACAAGAATTCCCGTATTAACCGCAAGGAACAACGTCGGGCTGTCGTTAAACAGTGAGAATTCGCCGGTTGACGAAAGGAGACTTAATGCAGTAAGGATAATAAATGCTGCCGCGGATATGAAAAGCCTGACAAGAGCATTCTGCTTCTTTCTTTCAAGTATTTCCGTTACGGGAGCGATATCCTTTTCGCCGTAAAACTCTCTTTCAATGACTTCCTCGGCGGGAGCGCGTTTTTCTTTTTTACCCGAATCGGAGCCGTCTTTATCTTCGGAAGCAAAAATCTCTTCGTCCTCTTCTCCGTCCTCGATCCTTTCCGGAGCAGTCGGAATTTCTTCGGCTTTATTATCGGTTTCTTCCGTAAGAGGTTCGTCGTCAAGAGGCTTCAGATTCGGGAAAAGCCTGAAATTCTTCGCCTTTTCTTTTCTGCGGCGGATAAGCTCGGTTTCCGCTTCAAACTCGTCAACGGTTTCAATTTCCTCTTCGGAATTAAAGCCCTCAAAAACAATCTGATCCTCGTCAATTTCTTCTTCGTTACCCACGGACGGTTTTTCGTTCCTGAATTTTACCGTGTCAGCCGAAACAATAGTCGGCAAAGGTTCAAGGTCGGAAGTCGAACTCTTTGTTCCGCTTTCAACAAAAAAGCCTGCTCTTTCAATGGTTTTCGGAGGCAGCTTTTCAAGCATCGCCTTATGTTCCGCAGTTTTTTCGATATCTTTTACGGGGGGATTAATGAACTTTTCCCTTATCTTATCCGACTCCATTCTGTTGGAGCGTGAAACAATATTGTCCTCCTTATCGGTCGTGGTGTGAACAACCCTCTGGTCGGTAATATTGTGTTCGATATTCGCATTAAAGCGCGCGGAAGTATCAACCTCGTTGAAAACCCTTGTTTTTTCAATGGAAATCTGACCTTCGTCGGGAACGGATTCTTCCTGCTGCTCTTCCTCTTCTTCGGGTTCTTCCTGCTCAAGATCAATCGCGCTGAAGCCTATCTGACCGTCCTCGTCCTTCTGAGCAAAGGAAAGCCTGAACCCGCTAAGCTCCTCGCCGTCGTCATCTTCCTCTTCATCATCGTCGTCTTCGGGTTCATAAGCTTTTTCAGTTTCGTCATCCCCGGCTTCTTCCTTTTCTTCAAATGCAGGAGTAACCTCGGGTTCTTTTGCGGGTTCTTCCAAAGCTACGGTCTCGGTTTCTGCGGTCTTTTCCTGTTTTTCCGCAGCAACAGACTCGGTCTGCGCCTTTTCGGCTTCGGACTGCGCATTCAACGGTTCGTCGTGAACCAGCTGACCGCTAAGCAGAGCATCAATCTCTTCAAGAGACCATATTCTGCCGTCGTCAAATTCCTCGAGATCGCTGAAAAATCCCTTCTTTTTTTCGTCTGACATATTCACACCCCAACTATCTTTTATCCTTTGTCCCTCTGATACATTATTTCATACATCAGTATCCCCGCAGCCACGGAGGCGTTAAGGGAATTAAGTTTTCCTTTTTGTTTAAGCGAAACGATAAAATCGCATTTCTCCCTGACAAGTCTTCCCAGTCCCTTGCCCTCGGAACCGATAACAAGCGCGACCGCCCCGTCAAAATCAAGCGTGCGGCAATCCTCGCCGCCCATATCCGCTCCGTAAATCCAGCAGCCCTTTTCCTTGAGAAGGTCAATCGTTGCCGGAAGATTCGCAACCCTGCACACCGGAACATATTCCAGCGCACCGGCGCTCGTTTTACCGACTGCGTATGAAAGCGATGCCGAACGTCTTTTCGGGATAATAACCCCGTGAGCGCCCGCAAGTTCCGCAGTACGGATAACCGCTCCGAGATTGTGCGGGTCTTCCATTTCGTCGCAGACTATGATGAACGGCTTTTCATTTCTCTCTTCCGCGAGCGAAAAAATATCGTCGAGGTCGGCGTATTCATGAGCCGCAACAAAAGCGGCGACGCCCTGATGATTTTCTTTCCCGCACATATAATCGAGCTTTTTTCTGTCCACCTGTTTTACGGTGACGCCCTTTTCACGGCAAACGGCAGCTATATTTCCTGCGGCGCCGTTATTCTCGCCCCGAAGAACAAAAAGCGTATCAATCTGCCTTCCCGACCTTATGGCTTCGGCAACGGCGTTTCTGCCGATTAACAGGTCCTGTTTTTTTGCTTCGTTATTTTCACGCATATTTGCACCTTAAACGCAATATTTTTGAATTCAATCGATTTATTATACCATATTTAGTGTCATTTTGACAATACGTTTTATAAATATATTTAAAAAAAATTGTCGTTTAAAGCGTTAAAATAAATTATTCTTTACTTTTATGCTTCAGTGTGCTAATATATGAATACAAACCAAGCTTAACGAAGGGGAGTCAGACCATGCCCGCAAAGAGAAAAAAAGATCCTAACGTTGACTTTTTATATGAGTGCGTTCTTCAGCTTCGCTCCGCAAAGGAATGCGAGGATTTCTTCACCGACCTTTGCACGATGAAGGAGCTGAGCGCCATTGCGCAGAGAATTGTCGTTGCAAAAATGCTCTCGGAAGGCATTGTCTATAAAGACATTGTCGAAAAGACCGGCGCTTCAACCGCAACCATCAGCCGCGTCAACCGTTCCCTTATGTTCGGCGAAAACGGTTACGACACCATTTTTGAGAGGCTCAAATGAGTTACAGTTCATTCGGCGGAGTCTACGACCTGCTGACAAAAAATGTTGATTATAATTCAATAGCAGATTTTATTCGCTCCTTGCTCGTTGAAAACGGCGTCGGCAAGGGGTTTTTGCTTGATAATGCCTGCGGAACGGGAACGCTTTCGCTTCTGCTTTCAAAAGCGGGCTATGACGTTATTGCCGCTGACGAAAGCGAAGAGATGCTTTGCGTAGCCATGGCAAAAGCAGCCGAAGAAAACGAAAACATTCTTTTTCTTAACCAGAGCATGACTTCGCTTGACCTTTTCGGAACAGTCAACGCCTGCGTCTGCACGCTCGACAGCGTTAACCATCTTGAAAACTTCGATTGCGTTGTTAAGGCGTTTGAAAAAGTTTCGCTCTTTCTTGAAAAAGGCGGAGTTTTCATTTTTGACGTCAACACTGTTTATAAACACAGGGAGATTCTTGCCGATAACATTTTCATCTACGACGAGCCTGAAGTTTACTGTGTCTGGCAAAATGATTGCGACGGCGACAGGGTAAACATCAGTCTCGATTTCTTTACGAAGAAAAAAGACGGTTCTTTTGCCCGTTCGGGGGAATACTTTACAGAAACGGCTTATGAACTTGACAAAATCAAAAATGCGTTGAAAAGCTGCGGATTTTCCGACATCAAGATATTTGACGGCTACACGGCCTCACCCGTTAAAGACGACACCCAGCGGGCTGTGTTCGTATGTATAAAGGAGTAAAAATGGGCTTTCTTGTAAGAATGATTTCGACAGACGCTACTCTTACGGCAATGGCTGCCGACACAACGGATATTGTCAGTGAAATGCAAAAAATTCATAACACGTCCAAGGTGTGTTCCGCAGCTCTGGGCAGAACCCTTACCGCTGCTTCGTTAATCGGAAGTTCGCTCAAAGGCAAAGACGACACCGTAACGGTTCGTTTTAACGGGAACGGAAAAGCGGGAAGCGTTATTGCGGTTTCGGATTCCGACGGAAATGTAAGAGGTTGCATCAGCGAGCCGAGAGTTGAATTGCCCTTAAATTCAAAAGGCAAGCTTGACGTTGCTTCGGCAATCGGCACGGACGGTTTTCTTACCGTGATAAAAGACCTCGGACTTAAAGAGCCGTACATCGGTCAGGTTCCGATAGTTTCGGGCGAAGTTGCGGAAGATATCACTTCATATTTCGCAATAAGCGAACAGATTCCGACCGTCTGCGGGCTCGGTGTTCTTGTCGACCCGAAAACGGAAGAAATAATCTGCTCGGGCGGATTTATTATCCAGCTTCTCCCCTACGCGGGTGAGGAAGTGATTTCAAAGCTTGAAAAGTGTATTGAAAAAATCGAACCGGTAACTACAATGCTTGTAAAAGGGATGACGCCCGAAGAAATCTGCAGAACCGTTCTCGACGGATTTGAGCTGGAGGTGCTTGACGACGCTTCACCCGTCTACCGCTGCAACTGCTCAAGACAGAGGGTGGAAGCAGCGTTAATCAGCACCGGCGAACAGGCGTTAAGAGAAATGGCGCAGGACGAAAAAACGGAAGTCACCTGCCATTTCTGCAATAAAAAATATGTTTTCACCCCGGAGCAGATTCTCTCTTTAATCCGTAAATAATAACACTTGTAAATATTTATATTTGTGGTAAAATATAACATTGTATTTCAAAAATCTTAAAAGAAAGGAAGGTAATTTTCTATGTGTGAATGCAACAAAGAAAAATACTACATCACAACCGCTATCGCCTATACCTCAAGAAAACCCCACATAGGCAACAGCTACGAAATCGTTTTGACCGACGCAATCGCGAGGTTTAAGCGAATGCAGGGCTATGATGTTTTCTTCCTGACAGGAACCGACGAACACGGTCAGAAAATCGAGAATTATGCCAAGGCGGAAGGCGTTTCGCCTAAAGAATATGTCGACAAGGTAGCCGGCGAAATCCGCGGCATCTGCGATTTGCTCGATACAACCTACGACAAATTTATCAGAACCACCGACGACTATCACGAAAAGACGGTTCAAAAAATATTCAAAAAGCTGTATGATAACGGCGATATTTACAAGGGCTCTTACGAGGGACTTTACTGTGTTCCGTGCGAAAGCTTCTGGACTGAGAGTCAGTTAGTCGACGGCAAATGTCCCGACTGCGGAAGAGAAGTTAAAAAGGCAAGCGAGGAAGCATATTTCCTTCGGCTTTCAAAATATCAGAAACAGCTTGAAAAGTACATTGAAGACAATCCCGATTTCATCTATCCCGAAAGCCGCAAGAAGGAAATGCTCAACAATTTCATCCGTCCCGGTCTTCAGGATTTATGCGTTTCACGCACCTCGTTCAAATGGGGTATCCCCGTCACTTTTGACGATAAACACGTAATCTATGTATGGATTGACGCGCTTTCAAACTACATCACGGCGCTCGGCTACGATCCCGACGGAAGCAGCGAGCAGTATAAAAAATACTGGCCTGCAGACGTTCATATTATCGGCAAGGACATAGTCCGTTTCCACACGATTTACTGGCCGATTATGCTTATGGCTCTCGGCGAGCCGCTGCCCAAAAAGGTTTACGGTCACCCGTGGCTGCTTATCGGCAACGACAAGATGAGCAAATCGAAGAACAACGTTATTTACGCAGACGAGCTTACAAAGCGCTTCGGCGTTGACGCCGTAAGATATTATCTGCTTTCCGAGATGCCTCACGCCGCGGACGGTTCCTTAACCTACGAAACGGTTATCGAAAGATACAATTCCGACCTTGCAAACACCATAGGAAATCTTGTTAACCGTACCGTCGCAATGCAGAAAAAGTATTTTGACGGCATTGTTCAGAGCGGCGAATTCACCGAAGAAATCGACGAAGATTTAAAGAAAACTGCCCTTGATTCGGTCGGCAAAGTTGCCGAAAAGATGGACGCCTTCTGCATAGCCGACGCTGTTGAAGAGGTTGTAAATCTTGCAAAGAGAAGCAACAAATATATCGACGAAACAGCTCCCTGGGCGCTTGCCAAGTACGAAAGCAAAAAGCAAAGGCTCGGCACGGTTCTTTACAACCTTATTGAAAGCATCCGCTTTATTGCGACCGAGCTTGAGCCCTATATGCCCTCCACCTCAAAGGAGATTTTAAGACAGATAAACTGTGAGGAAAACTCCTACGAAAGTCTTAAAGCTTTCGGCGCATACAAGGTCGGCACTGCAGTTAACGACCCGTCGCCTCTCTTCAACCGAATTGACGCTGAAAAGATGCTTGCAGAGATTAAACAGGAGCAGGAGCAGAAGGAAAAAGAAGCCGAAAAAGAAGAGCCCGCAGGCGTTATGATAAACATAGACGACTTTGCAAAGGTTGAACTTAAGGTCGCCGAAGTAAAGGACTGCGAGCCTATAAAGAGGGCCAAAAAGCTTCTCAAGCTCACTCTTGACGACGGAAGCGGCAAGCCGAGAACTGTAGCTTCGGGTATTGCAAAGTGGTACAAACCCGAGGATTTAATCGGCAAAAAGGTTGTAGTAGTCGCCAATCTTAAACCCGCTGTTCTCTGCGGAGTTGAAAGTCAGGGAATGATTCTCGCCGCGGATTGCAGCGAAGACGACGTTAAGGTTGTGTTTGTTGACGGTATGCCCAACGGAGCCAAAATCAGATAATGAATTATTATAATATTTTTGACTCGCACGCTCATTACGACGACGAACAGTTCAATGAAGACAGAAACGAATTGCTCTCCTCCTTTCCGGGGGAGGGCGTTTGCGGTTGTATTACCTGCGGCACAAATACAAAAAATTCGCTTTCCGTAATAAATCTAAGCGAAAAATACCCGTTCATTTACGCCGCTGTCGGACTTCATCCGCTTGATATTGAGGATGAGGAAAACGGGAATTATATTGAATTTTTCCGTTCGCTGTCGTCAGGAAAAAAAGTCGTAGCCATAGGCGAAATCGGTCTTGATTACCATTACGATACAGCGCCGAGGGAAAAGCAGATTGAAGTTCTTGAAAAACAAATCGAACTTGCCAACGAGCTTCAACTGCCCGTTATAATTCACGACAGGGAAAGTCACGAAGATATACTGAACATTCTTAAAAAGTACAAGCCCAGAGGCGTTGTTCATTGCTTTTCGGGCTCGGTCGAAATGATGAGGGAAGTCGTAAAGCTCGGCATGTTCATAGGTCTGGGCGGCGCGGTTACGTTCAAAAATGCGAAAAAGCCTGTCGAAGTTGCAAGGGAAGTCCCGTCCGACAGACTTTTAATTGAAACCGACGCGCCGTATATGACGCCCGTCCCGTTCAGGGGCAAGCGTAACACGTCGCTTTTAATTCCCTTTACGGCGGAAAAAATTGCCGAAGTGCGGAACATCTCGGCTCAGGAAATACTTAATCTTACAAGTGAAAATGCAAAAAAACTGTTTCGCACAGTTTAATTGAAACAGTTTTAAATATTATTCTGGAGGAATAAAAAATGTTTTGTCCAAAATGCGGTTCGGATATTCCGAACAACTCCGTTGTTTGCCCCCGTTGCGGCGTAAGGCTTCAGCAGACCCCGTCCAACCCCGTAAACCAACCTGCCGTCCAGCCCGTACACAACAGTCAGGCTCCGCAGAAATCCACGCTTGAAGACCTCAGAGAGATTGAAATTATCTCCGGGCGTCCGTTCCCTCTTGCGGGAATCGTCATAACGGTCCTCGGACTTCTTATTCTTATTATCACGCTTGCCGCAGGAGCCCCCGAAGAGATTGCTTTTCCGTCTGCTTTGCCGTTTATTATTATCGGAGTTATTCTGTTTGTTTTATCACTCGGCACTCATATTACGGTTACAAACAAGCGGGTTTACGGCGTTGCTCTTCTTTTCCTTTCAAAGCGCAGGGTTGACCTGCCGATGGATTCAATCACATCCGTTGCAAGAGCAACATTCGGCAACCTTACCGTTGCAACCTCGTCCGGAAGAGCAAACTTCGGTTTTCTTATGAACGGCAAGGATGTCCACGCGGCGATTTGCCAGCTGCTTTTGGAGCGCGAAAACCTTGAACTTCAGTATAAAAAGAATATTGAAAGCTTGCTTTATTCGATAGCAAAGAAATAAAAGTCAACTACATATATCTTTAAAAACAAAACCGAGCAGTTTGAAAATTCAACTGCTCGGTTTTTATTATTATTTTTTCAATCAGCCAATCATATAAGTCCAACCGAACTTATCCTCTGTCTTGCCCCACTGGATGCCCGTAAGGGTATCGTAGAGATGCTGGGTAACAGGTCCGATTTCGCCGTTGTTGATTGTATATTTGTGGTCCTTGTAGCAAAGCTCGCCGATGGGCGAAACAACTGCAGCAGTGCCGCAGCCCCACGCCTCTTCAAGAGTGCCGTCAGCCATAGCTTTGGTCAGCTCGTCAAGGCTTAAAAGTCTTTCGCTTACGTTGTAACCCTCGCTTTTAAGAACCTCAATACAACTCTTCCTTGTGATACCGGGAAGAATTGAACCCGTAAGCTTGGGAGTTACGATTTCGCCGTTAATTTTGAACATAACGTTCATAGCGCCGACTTCTTCAATGTACTTTCTTTCAACGCCGTCAAGCCAGAGAACCTGTGAATAGCCCTTCTGCTCTGCTCTCTCGCCCGCACGGTTAGAGGCCGCATAGTTACCGCCGCACTTTGCGTAACCCGTGCCGCCGCGTACTGCTCTTACATCCTCGTCCTCAATCATAATCTTAACGGGGTTAATACCCTCTTTATAATATGAGCCGACGGGTGAGGCGATAATGATAAATGTTGCGTTATGTACTGCGTGAACGCCGAGAGACTCATCGTTACCGAACATAAACGGACGAAGATAAAGAGAAGTGCCCTCTGCCGACGGAGTCCAATCCTTTTCGCAGTCAACAAACTTTGTGTAGATTTCAAGAGCCATATCCTCGGGAATCTGCGGCAGGCAAAGACGCTCTGCGGAGTTGTTCATCCTGCGGATGTTTTCCATAGGTCTGAAAAGCTGAACCTTGCCGTCAGCTCTTCTGTACGCCTTGAGGCCCTCAAAAATTGCCGAGCCGTAATGAAGAACGGTTGATGCGGGATGGATTGAAAGATAACCGAAGGGAACGATTCTTGCGTTCTGCCAGCCGGTTTCCTTGTTCCAGTCCATCATGAACATATAGTCCGAAAAAATCTTGCCGAAGCCGAGCGTTGACGGTTCGGGCTTTGCTTTAAGCGTATCTGCTTTTACAAATTTGATTTCCATAATATATATTCCTCCAAATAATTATTCGTAATCAGCGCCGATTTGCATTGCTTTAAGATTGACTTCAAGCATATCCGCGTGCTTTGCGGATATAACCTTTGAAAGAGCCGCTCTGACGCTTTCTTCATTGAAGTCATCAAGAACCTTAAGAATCTTGCCTACAATAATCATATTTGCAAGAGTAGGCATACCGTTTTCGCTCGCAAGCCTTGTTGCGGGAATATAGTAAACGGTAACGTCGTCACGAACTGCCTTGCGCTCGATAAGAGTCGAGTCCGCAAAGATTATGCCGCCCTTTTTAACTGCATTTTCATAACGGTCAAATGAGGGAAGATTCATTGCGATTAAAATATCGGGATTAGAAACTATGGGTGAGCCGACAGGCTCGTCGCTGACAATTACCGAACAGGAAGCCGTACCGCCTCGCATTTCCGGCCCGTATGACGGAAGCCAGCTGACCTGCTTATTATCAATAAGTCCTTTATACGCAAGGAACTTTCCTGCGAAAAGAATGCCCTGTCCGCCGAAACCTGAGAATAAGAAATTCTTTGCAGCCATATTATTCAGCCTCCTTCTGAGCGCTTCTGTCCTTATAAACGCCTAACGGGTAATAGGGAAGCATCTTGTCCTCAATCCACTGGAGAGCAGCCTTGGGAGTCATGCCCCAGTTTGTCGGGCAGGACGAAACAACTTCGATAAGCGAAAAGCCCTTATTGTCAAGCTGATTCTGGAAAGCCTTCCTGATAGCCTTTTTAGCCGCTCTGATATGCGGAACGGAATTTACGGTAACTCTTTCGAGATACTCGGGTCCCTCAAGCTCGGAAAGCATTTCGCAGACCTTAATCGGATAACCGCAAAGCTTGGGGTCTCTTCCGTAAGGAGAGGTCTGAGTAACCTGACCGGGCAGCGAGGTCGGAGCCATCTGACCGCCTGTCATACCGTAAATTGCGTTGTTTATGAATATGATTGTTATATTTTCGTTTCTCGCTGCGGCGTGAACCGTTTCAGCCATACCTATGGAAGCAAGGTCTCCGTCGCCCTGATAGGTAAAGACAATGTTGTTTTCGGGGTCGGCTCTTTTAACGCCGGTCGCAACTGCGGGAGCTCTTCCGTGAGCCGCTTCAATCATATCGCAGTTGAAATAGTTATACGCCATAACCGAACATCCGACGGGAGCAATACCTATTGTTCTGCCCTCGATGCCCAGTTCGTCAATAACCTCGGCAACAAGACGGTGAACTATACCGTGAGTACAGCCGGGGCAATAGTGCAACGGCACGTCAATAAGTGCATGAGGTCTATCAAAAACTACTGCCATTATTCATTACCTCCTTTTGCCGCTTCTTTTATAGCCTCGAGAACCTGCTCGGGACTCGGAATCATTCCGCCCGCTCTGTTGCAGAGCGTAACGGGTACTTTACATTCTGTAGCAAGTTTTACGTCTTCAATCATCTGACCCATTGAAAGCTCAACGGAAATGAACTGCTTTGCGTGTCCTGCAGCCTTTTTAAAAGGCGCCTTCGGGAACGGCCAGAGTGTAATCGGACGGATAAGTCCTGCTTTTATGCCCATAGCTCTCGCTTCGTTAACGGCGTTCTTTGAAACACGCGCCGCAATACCGAAAGCAGCAATAACTATGTCAGCGTCGTCGACCATGTATTCTTCAAACATGGTTTCCTTTTCTTCAATTACTTTATATCTCTCGTATCTTGCGAAGTTAAGAGTTTCAAGTTCTTCGGGAACAAGGGACAGAGAGTTAACTATATTATGCTCTCTTTCCATCTTTGTACCGGTTGTTGCCCACGGCTTTGCAGGAGCTTCTTTAACTTCGATATCGAGCGAAACGGGTTCCATCATCTGACCCATTGTGCCGTCGGCAAGAATCATTGACGTCATTCTGTATGTATCCGCAAGCTCAAAGCCCTTGACTGTAAGCTCAGCCATTTCCTGAACGGAAGCGGGAGCAAGAACAATCATTCTGTAGTCGCCGTGTCCGCCGCCTCTTGTAGCCTGGAAATAGTCCGACTGTGAGGGCTGAATGCCGCCAAGACCCGGACCGCCGCGCTGAACGTTAACTACGAGTGCGGGAAGATCGCTTCCTGCAAGATAGGAAAGTCCTTCGCCCTTTAATGAAATTCCGGGGCTTGAAGAGGAAGTCATAACTCTTTTGCCTGCAGAAGAAACGCCGTAAACCATATTGATTGCGGCGATTTCACTTTCAGCCTGAAGGAATACGCCGCCGATTTTCGGCATTTTCTTCGCCATGTAAGCGGCAACCTCGGTCTGAGGCGTAATCGGATAGCCGAAATAGTGCCGGCAACCTGCGATAATAGCAGCCTCGGCAATAGCTTCGTTGCCTTTCATCAATACTTTATCTGCCATTGAACACACCTTACCTTTCTACCTTAATGATACAATCGGGACACATCATAGCGCAGCTTGCGCATCCAACGCAGGCTTCTTCGTCAATTATCTCGGCGGGGTGATGTCCCTTCTTATTGATTTTGTCGTCAGCTAAACGCAAAATCCCTTTCGGACAGGCGTCAACGCACAGTCCGCAACCCTTACAGTTGTCGGTTTTAAACGTAAGTTTTGCCATATCTATATCTCCCTTTAAATTGTTATCAGTCAATAGGTCTTGCCTGTAAAGACAAGGCGAACAGGTCAGGAATCTGCCCGTTCAAAGTATTATACAACTCTTTTCGCACTGTAGTCAAGACTACGGGCAGTGACGAAATATCGGAAACCTGCGAGGCGTATTCAACGCTTTTTAAAACATCTCCGGCAGTTGTTTCGTCACCTAAATTCGAGTTGTTGATAAGTCCGGTAAAACGAATGCCGCCTGCCTGCTCAATTTCCCTCATAACCTCAATTGTGCTTTCGGCGTCGGGAGTGAGAGGTCGGAATTTGTTGATTACCATGAGCATATCGAAATCATTTTCCTCAATAATCTTCGGAGCAATTCTTCCGAGCGCCAGCGCTCCCCTGTCATCGCCGCCTACGTCAATTACGGCTCTGAGCGTTCTGTCGTCGGTTAACGCGTACATATCGTCCGGAAGAGCCGGAATATCAAGATTTGAATTTGCAAATTCGGAAACGATAAGACGAATTCCGTTATTTTTAAATTCTTCGCTTGAGTCCTTTGTCCTGAAATACGGATTGACAATATCAAGGTCAGCAACAGCGACATTATCAAACTTTTTCTTCAGGTCGAGCGCCATATTAACGGCAATATTCGTTTTTCCGCTGCCATAATGACCGCAAAGAAGAGTTAACCTTTTATAATTCATTATAACTTATTCCTCTGAATTTTGCCGCTTGTGCTCTTGGGAAGCTCGTCGCGGAAAACAACTATTCTCGGATATTTATAGGGCGCAGTATGAGTCTTGACATAGTTCTGAATTTCTTTTTTCAGTTCGTCCGTACCTTCGGTGCCTTTTACAAGAACTATGCTTGCCTTGACAACCTGACCCCTGACTTCGTCAGGAGCAGCGGAAACTCCGCATTCAAGAACATAGGGAAGCTCCATAATAACGCTTTCGATTTCAAACGGTCCTATTCTGTAGCCTGACGACTTGATAACGTCGTCAACTCTGCCGACATACCAGAAGAAGCCGTCCTCATCCATCCACGCGGCATCGCCCGTGTGGTAATATCCGTCGTGCCAGACTTCCTCGGTCTTTTCCTTGTCGCCGTAGTAGCCGACAAACAGTCCGCAGGGAGCGCCGTCCTTAACATTTACGCAAATCTCGCCTGTTTCGCCGACGGGAACCTGATTTCCGTCCTTGTCAAGAAGCTCGATTTTATAAATCGGAGCCGGTTTGCCCATTGAACCGATTCTATGCTTTGCGCCGCGCATATTGCCTATGAGCATCGTGCCCTCGGTCTGACCGAAGCCTTCAAGAATCTGAAGTCCCGTCGCCTTTTCAAACTGACGGTAAACCTCGGGATTAAGCGCTTCGCCTGCCGTTGTCATATGCTTGACTGATGAAAAATCGTATTTTGAAATATCCTCTTTTATCATCATACGAAGCATTGTCGGGGGAGCGCAGAAGGTCGTAATGTGGTATTTCGCAAACATCGGAAGAATGTCTTCCGGGTCAAAGCGGTCAAAATCATAAACGAATAATGCCGCTTCGCACATCCACTGACCGTAGAACTTGCCCCATGCCGCCTTTGCCCAGCCTGTATCCGAAATTGTAAGATGCAGTCCGTCCGGGTCAACGCAGTGCCAGTATTTTGCAGTGTGAAAATGACCTAACGGATATTTGCAGTTATGCGTTGCGATTTTCGGATAACCCGCAGTTCCGGAAGTAAAGTACATAAGCATAAGGTCGTCACCGCCGGTTGAATCCGCAGTTCTCTCAAAATCCGGACTGTAAAGCGGGAACTCTTCGTCAAAGCTTCTCCAGCCGTCACGGACGCCGTTAACGATTATTTTTGTTTCAAGCGACGGGCAGGCGGACGAAGCAATATCAATCTGATGCGCCGTGTCGCCGTCGGCGGTTGAAAGAACCGCAATCGCTCCCGAGGAATTGAATCTGTATTCAAAATCGTGCGACTGAAGCTGAGCTACTGCGGGAATTCCGATAGCTCCGAGTTTTATAAGACCGAGCATGGCAATCCAGAACTGATAATGCCTTTTAAGAACAAGCAAAACCCTGTCGCCCTTCTTGATGCCGATGGATTTAAAGTAGTTTGCGCACTGATTGGACATTTTTCTCATATCATCAAACGAAAAACGCCTTTCGGTTTTATCGGAAGAAACATGAAGCATTGCGAGCTTGTCGGGATCCTTCTTCGCAATTTCGTCCATAATATCAAACGCGAAATTGAAATTCTCCGTATTTTTGAACGTTATCTTTGTCGGAGTGCCGTTTTCATCCTTTTCAACGTCGATATATTTTTTATATATTCTCGACTTTTTGTCTTCGACAGCCTTGATTACAATATCGGCGTCCTTGTGTGTGATTTTATTGATTGATTCTCCTGCGGGATTAAGAACGATTGCATAAAACTCGCAGTCCCTGCCGCCGACCGCAATCATACCGTGAGGCGTGCCGCTGTCATAATAAGCGGTGTCGCCGGGATTCAGAACAGCCTTGTGAGAACCTACCTGAACAAGAAGCTGACCGGAAATAACAATATCAATTTCCTGCCCTTCATGGGTGGTAAGCTCAATGTCTTTTTTCTCCGCTTCGGGGTTATAGGCGCAGTTGACATAAAGCGGCTCGGAAATACGGTTTCTGAAATTCGGAGCTAAGGAATAATAAACCATTCCGTGCGCCTGTTCAATCTTCTGACCCTCGTCCTTTCGGGTAATGACCATCGAAGAAAGAGTCGGGCTGACGCCTTCGATAATATCCGTAACGTCGACGCCGAAAGCAAGCGCGCAGCGGTAAATAAACGCAAAGCTAAGATCGCTTTCGCCGTTTTCGCAGGATAAGTATTCCTTAACGCTGACGTCGGTTTTCTTCGCCATTTCCTCGGCGGAAAAATGCGTGATTTCGCGAAGCTCTTTAATTCTCGCCGCCATTTCTTTGATTTTAAAATCAAGACCGGTGAATTCCATTCTTTTACACTCCTTGCTTTGAGCGGAACAATAAAAAATGCCCATCCCAAAGTTGAAATACTTTGAGACGAGCATTAATTTAAAATTCAATACCCGCGGTACCACTCAAATTGCAATTAAAAAATTGCCTCTCAGGCTCTGACAAGCCTTATGCGTTAACGCAGCAATCACGGAGAGGTTCTACTGAGCAAAGCCTTTCTTCCTCCCGGCTCGGAAGCTACAGATAAAACTCCTTCACAACAGCTTTCACCGCGCGCTGTCTCTCTTTAGTGAAGGGAAGAATTATCACTCTTCTTCAATGCCTTTATATTAAAGATTAGAAAACATTATAAATCAACTTTTTTTATTTGTCAATTATATTTATTATTTTTCTTAAACTCTGTTTAAAGCTGATTTCTCTGGATTTTGCCGCTTATCGTCTTGGGCAGGTCTTCCCTGAACACCACAATTCTCGGGTATTTGTAAGGCGCGGTGTGGCTCTTGACATAATTCTGAATTTCCTTTTTCAGCTCGTCCGTGCCTTCGGTACCCTTGACGAGAACTATGCTCGCCTTAACTACCTGACCCCTGACTTCGTCGGGAGCGGCGGAAACTCCGCATTCAAGAACGTAGGGAAGCTCCATAATAACGCTCTCGATTTCGAACGGTCCGATTCTGTAACCCGACGACTTGATAACGTCGTCAACTCTGCCGACATACCAAAGGAAACCGTCCTCGTCACGCCAGGCGGTGTCGCCCGTGTGATAATATCCGTCATGCCAGACCTTTTTGGTTGATTCCTCGTCATTGTAGTACCCGAGGAACAGTCCGCACGGAACTTTTTCGCTTGTTTTTATGGCTATTTCGCCCGTTTCGCCGACGGGTACGGAATTGCCGTTTTCGTCAAGAATGTCAATATCATAAAGCGGCGAGGGTTTGCCCATGGAACCGACCTTATGGGTTCCGCCGATAAGATTACCGACCGAAAGAGTCGTTTCCGTCTGACCGAAGCCCTCCATAATCTGAAGTCCCGTCGCCTTTTCAAACTGACGGTAAACCTCGGGATTAAGCGCTTCGCCGGCTGTCGTCATATGCCTTACGGACGACAGATCGTATTTTGAAATATCCTGTTTTATCATCATACGAAGCATTGTCGGCGGCGCGCAGAAAGTAGTAATGTTGTACTTTTTGAACATCGGCAGAATATCCGCCGCGTCGAAGCGGTCAAAGTCGTATGTAAAAATCGCGCCTTCGCAAAGCCACTGACCGTACAGCTTACCCCAGAGAGCCTTGCCCCATCCGGTTTCGGAAATCGTGAAATGAAGCCCGTCATCGCTGACTCCGTGCCAGTATTTTGCTGTAATATAGTGACCCAGAGCATATTTGTAGCTGTGAACGGCAATTTTCGGATAGCCCGTTGTGCCGGAAGTAAAGAACATTATCATCGGGTCGTCGCCGCAGGGCGTGTCGTCCGTACGGTAGAAATGCGCGCTGAACAGCGAATATTCGCTGTTAAAATCGCGCCAGCCGTCTCTTTCGCCGCCGACAAGAATTTTAGTCCTGAGCGTCGGGCAGTTTGCAGCCGCAAGGTCGACCTGATGAGCGACGTCGCCGTCCGCAGTGCAGACAATAGCGTCAACGCCGGCGGAATTAAAGCGGTATTCAAAGTCGTGTTGCTGAAGCTGATTTGTTGCGGGAATCGCTATGGCTCCGAGCTTATGCAAGGCTAAAATTGAGAACCAGAACTGATAATGCCTCTTTAATACGAGCATTACCTTGTCGCCCTTTTTGATACCGAGCGATTTAAAATAATTCGCAGTCTGGTTAGACGCACGCTTCATGTCGTTAAAAGTGAAACGCCTTTCCGTCTTATCCTTGGAAATATGAAGCATTGCAAGTTTGTCGGGCTCTTTTTTTGCAATTTTATCAACTATGTCAAACGCAAAATTGAATTTGTCCTCATTTCTGAACTCGATTTTTTCAAGCAGACCCGTCTCGCTTTCAACGCACGAAATAAAGTTTTCGCTTTCGTACTTTTTGTTTGAAGCCTTAGAGGGAATAAAAGTATCTCTTACCACCTCTTCCTTTTCCGGTGCGCCGGGAATAACAACTGCAAGAAACAGACAGTCCTCGCCGTCAACGGCAATCATACCGTGAGGGGTCGAGCTGTTGTAATAAACGCTGTCGCCTTCGTGAAGAATTTCCGTATTCGAGCCAATCTGAACCTTAAGATGACCCTTTAAAACATAGTCGAATTCCTGACCCGAGTGAGTTGTCTGATGAATCGGTTTATTCTGAAGGCTCTCGTCATATTCGTACTTGACCCAGTGAGGTTCGCTCATCTTTTTGCGGAATTTCGGAGCGAGGTTAATTATCTCGATTCCGTCCTCCTTTGCAGTCTGCTGTCCTGAACCGCTTCTCGTTACGGTATACGAGGACAGGTGGGCGCTCTTACCCTCAAGAATGTTGGTGATATCAATATTAAAGACGTGCGCGCACTTGTGAAGGAACGTAAACGGGAAGTCCAGCTCGCCCGCTTCGTATTTCAGGTACTCGTCAACCGTAACCTCGGTTTCAAGCGCCATTTCTTCACGTGTCAGGCCCGAAATCTCGCGCATTTCACGAATACGCATTGCGATTTCAAGCATCTTTGTTTTTTCGGCTGAATGTTCCATTAAAACACCCCTTAAAAAAATAAAAACCCGTCTCAAATCTTTGAGACGAGTGTGAAAATCACATCCGCGGTACCACTCAAATTGCGAATTTCTTCGCCGCTCAGGCTCCGACAAGCCTTATGCATTAACGCAGCAATCACGGGAGGTATCTACTGAGCGTTGAGCTTTTCGGGCCTCCGGCTCGGAAGGGATGGGCATTATGTTTTTGCTTTCGGTTCGCACCAACCACCGAATCTCTGAAAAACAATAAACACAGCCGTCTTCGTCACAGCCTTTTTTTAAGTTTTTAACATAGTAACACCGTGAAAATCATTTGTCAAGCAGTTTTTTCAAATTTATAATTGTTGAACTTTTCTTTTTGCTATGATACTATTATATCAGCAAGCCGTAATTAACGAAAGGAAGGAATAAAATGAAACCGTTTAAATTTTTTCTCGTAACGGATACCCATTTTTTTGAGCCGAGTCTCGGCTGCTCGGGCGAAGCGTACGAAAACTACATGAAAAACGAAATGTATTGCCTTCGTGAAAGCAGTGAAATCGTTCATGCCGCATTTGAAGAAATTGCAAAGAACAAAGAAATTGACACGGTTATTATTCCCGGAGACCTGTCAAAGGACGGCGAAAAGCAGAGTCATATTTCCTTTATTAAAGAGCTTGATTTCTTAAAGGAAAGCGGAAAAAAAGTCTATGTAATAACAGCAGGTCACGATTACAATGACAACCCGAGAGGCTATAATGAAAACGGGTTCATTCCGGTTGAAGGAACTTCCTTTGACGAGCTTTATGACTTGTATGACAGGTTTGGCACTCAAGACGCTTTAAGCGTTGACAAAAGAACTCATTCGTACATCGCCGAAATTGAACAGGGCGTAAGAATGCTCGCAATCAACTGCGACAGCACGGGCGACCTTAAAGGTCAGATTGACGAAAAGCTTGAAGAGTGGATAAAAGAACAGCTCGACAGGGCGAAAGAAGACGGCTGTTTTGTTTTTGCAATCTGCCATTATCCGATTATTCCGTCCGTTCCCGTTTTTGATTTAATCAATGACGCTCACATCAGGAACTGGCGTCAGGTTGCTTCGTTTTTAGCCGATAACGGCGTTCATCTCGCAATGACGGGTCACATGCACATTCAGTCAATTAACGAGTTTTATTCCGAAAGCGGAAATAAATTTGTCGACATTTGCACGTCCTGTCTTGTAGGCAGTCCCGCAAAATACAGAGCCGTTACTGTCGAAAACGAAAGCACCGTTAAAGTCGAAACCTTGCCCGTTCCCGAATTCAGAAAAGATACAGACGGCATTTCAACACAAAGATTCTTTGATAAACGGGCCGAAGAATCCGCCGTTAACCGCATAAACAGAGCGCTGGGCGGCGACGGCGCGCCGAAAAAAATTGCAAGAAAGATTTTCAACGGCAAAACCCTCGGTCAGGTCGGGAAGATGATCTGCATCAAAGTCGACCCGTCGCTTAAAAACAAGAAATTCACCGTTTTTGCGGGTGAAATTGCAAGAGATATTTTCTTAGGCGACCAGCCCTATACAAAAGGCACGCCCGAATACGACGCGGTTTCAAGAGTGCTCAAAAGATTCCGCCCCGTTATTAAAACAGTCGAAAAGAAGCTCGCTAAAGACGGTATTACGCCCGATCTTACCGAAATGGTTCTCAACACAATCGGCAACAACAAAGGCTGGTCCGATAACGACGCAGTAATCAGTCTCAGACAGGGGGAGAAAAAATGATTACAAACAGCAACATTGTTCTTACCGGCGCTTCAAGCGGAATCGGTCTTGAAACGCTGAAAATCCTTGCGAAAGGCGAAGGCAACAGAATTCTTGCAGTTTCGCGGACCGCCGAGGAAAAGCTGACCTCATTCGGGGAAAATGTCGTTTCTTTTAATGCTGACGTCGGCTCGGCTGAATCGGTTGACAGAATATTTGAAAAGGCAGACGAGGTTTTCGGCGGGGAGAAAATTGACATTTTCTACGCAAACGCGGGTTTCCCGTATTATGAAGAATATAATTACGCCGACTGGGACAGAGTAAAAGTTATGTTTGACACAAACACTCTCTCGCCGATTTATACATATTCAAAATATCTTAAGCATCTTGACGGCAGAAACGGGATTTTAGCCTACACCGTCAGCGCAATCGGTCAGATGGCGATGCCGGGCTTTGCAGTTTACAGCGCAACCAAATTCGCCCTTCACGGTTTTCAGCAGGGAATACGGCTTGAAATGCCGAAAAATCTTCAGCTTACCTGTCTTTACCCCGTTGCGACGGACACGAACTTCTTCAAGGCGGCAAACCCCGTCGAGTTTGAAAAGCCCTTCCCGGTACAAAGTCCCGACAAAGTGGCAAAGAAAATGGTAAAGGGAATCGAAAAGGGCAAAAAAACAGTTTCGCCGTGTTTCCTTTTCGCCGTTTCAAAAGTGCTTATGGGCGTCTGCCCTCCCGTGAGGACCTTTTACTGGTATCTTGAAAAAAGAAAGCTCGAAAGATTTAAAGAAAAGCTGAAAAATATTGAATAGCAACTTGCTTCTTTTTTGATAATCAGTTTTAAATGATATATAATTTTAATGTGTTTTAATTTAATTAATTTTTAAAGGAGAACTGATTATGAAAAAATTATCCGTAATTGCACTGCTTCTTGTTACCGTTCTGCTTCTGGCTTCATGCGGCAAAGCAGTAGACGAAATCAAAGAGAAGGTCAGCGATAAGCCCGCTATAACAACCGAACAGCTTGTCGAAAAAGTTGAAAAAGCCGGTCTCTATTATGAAGACAACACTGAAGATTATGCAAGCTATGACTATGTCGAAAAGGTAATTACCGTTGCCAAGCTTGACGGCGCGAATGTGCTCTGGCAGTTTGATTTCATCGAAGCTTCAGAAGAAAAATATTCAAAGGGAATGTTTGAAACCAACAAAAAGACGTTTGAAGACGGCTCCTCAGACAACAGCACAAAATCATCCGTCAATCTTGCAAATTATTCCACTTTCAAAATGGAAACCAAAGGCAGCAGCTTCAGATATCTTTGCAGAATTGACAATACGCTCGTTTACGTTGACATTGATTCCGATTACAAAGACGAAGTTGTCGATTTCCTTGAAGACATCGGTTATGTTTTCTGATTAATCGGAAAATAAAACAGCCCCGTTATCCTATGCGGAAAACGGGGTTTATTTTTTTATTATTTTTATCTGTAAATAATTGCTTCTCTTTCGGGTCCGTTTGAAACCATTGTAATCGGGAAACCGAGCTGACTTTCAATGAATTCGACATATTCTCTCGTTTCCTTCGGGAGCTTGCCGTATTCGCGGATACCCTTGATATCGCAGTGCCAGCCTTTCATCGTTTTAAGAACAGGCTTGCATTTCTTAAGCGTGGGCGTCGTCGGGAAATCATTAATCACCTTTCCGTCAACCTCATATCCGACGCAGATTTTGATTTCTTCCAGATATGAAAGACAGTCAAGCGCCGTAAGGACAACCTGAGTTGCGCCCTGCATTTCAACGCCGTAACGGGTTGCCACGCAGTCAAACCAGCCGACTCTTCTGGGTCTTCCGGTTGTGGCTCCGAATTCGCCTTTGTCGCCGCCGTGGATTCTTAACTGATGAGCCTCGTCCTCGTCAAGAATTTCCGAAACAAATTCGCCCGCGCCAACTGCAGAAGAATAAGCCTTTGTAACAGCTATAACGTCCTTGATTTCGTGCGGGGGAATTCCCGCGCCGACTGCGCCGTAGCCTGCAAGAGTCGAAGAAGATGTTACCATCGGATAAATGCCGAAATCCGGATCCTTAAGAGTTCCGAGCTGGCCTTCAAGAAGAATGTTTTTGCCTTCCTTCAACGCCTGTTTTACAAAAGCATGCGTGTCGCAGACATAGGGAGCAATTTTTTCCCTGTATTCTGCACAGGTTTCAAAAAGCTCTTCCTCGTCAAGCAGGGGCTTATGATAAACATGTTCAAGAGTGAGGTTTTTAAGCGTACAGATATTTTTAAGCTTTGCTTTTAAAGTTTCGTCGTCAAAAAGCTCGTTAACCTGAATTCCGATTTTCGCATATTTGTCGCTGAAGAACGGAGCGATACCGGATTTAGTCGAACCGAATGCGTTTTTTCCGAGTCTTTCCTCTTCGTAAGTGTCAAGTAAAATATGATACGGCATAAGAATCTGCGCCCTGTCGGAAACAAGAAGCTTGGGGTCAAGACCGGCCTGCTTTACGGAATTAAGCTCATTTATAAACTTGTCAATATCAAGCGCAACACCGTTACCGATAATGCAGGTTGTATGATTATAGCACACGCCCGAGGGCATTAAATGGAACGCAAATCTTCCGTGCTCGTTAATAATTGTGTGTCCGGCGTTTGCGCCTCCCTGAAAGCGGATAACTATGTCCGCCTGAGAGGAAAACATGTCCGTAATCTTGCCTTTTCCCTCGTCTCCCCAGTTTGCACCTACTATTGCCCTTACCAAGAAGCAGCACCTCCGTAATATATAAAAGATATGATTAACAATTTCGATAACAACTAATTATATAACAAATAGTCTTCAAGGTCAATAAAAAACGGAAGAGAAATCTCTCTTCCGTCCTTTTATTTTTTTATTTTATTCTTCTCTTTTGTTCTTCTTTTTAAGGAAGATAACTACGCCGGCAGCAGCAGCCGCTGCAAGACCCACGCCTGCTGCGGAAGCGATAAGCTTACCTGTGTTCGGCGAAGTTCCGTTAGTTCCGCCTGCAATGTTTGAATTATTATCGAATCCTGTTGAAGACGATGACGAAGAATTCGAGCTATTGGAAGCGTCCGGATTCGGCGAGCTTGCCTTCATGGAAACTTTAACCGCCTTGGGTGCGGCAAAATCAATAATCCTGTCGTTACTGTCGGTAGCTTTGATATCTTCAACGGTAAATGTTGCCTCAGTGTCCGAAGGCGCTGCAAAAACAACCTTTACAATATCAGCCTCGTCGTTGACGCTTTCAAGCCAGATGTCGTTAATAAGAACAACGCCGTCGGTATTCGTGTTTGAAACGTTCTTGTCGCCCGAAAGATACTCAACGCTTACAAACTTAACCTTTGACGAATCATATTTGACTGCCGCCTGAATAGTGGCGAGGTCTGCACCCTTTGAAACGGAAAGTATAACCTCGGTCTGACCGCTTGAATTGGTCTCTGCTCTTAACTTGAGCGAGGGACTTGCCGCAGATGCGCTCAGAACAATTGACGCGGCAAGCAAAGCCATAACGGCAAAAAGAACGATAATTGTTTTAACTGATTTTTTCATTTCATTACCTCTTTCTTTTCAGATTAACGGTAAATACAGATACACATTAAATTATAACAAACGCTTCCGGCGTTGTCAACTTATTTTCCGCCCTTCTTAATAAACACGCAGTCAAGCAGAATTTCAGCGTCCTCATAACCTTTTTCGTAAAGCTTTCTCATTTTGGCTTTATCCTTGGAAAGCGTAGTCATGCCGCAAAGGTCATCCGGAGCGATAATGAGAGCCTTGCCCTCGCGTTCCATTTTTTCAAGGTAGTTAATCTGGGAATTATATTTATCAAATCTCGAATAAAGCCCGTGAGCCATATTCGGGTATTTATCCGAAAGCATCCTTGCCGCAAAAGCGTCCTTGCCTCCGCCCGTCATTCTGTAATTTCTCGGAAGAGTAAGAATTACAACAACAAAATCGCAGCCGTCCTCATAAGCCTTTTTGAGCGGAACCGGATCGGCAACTCCCCCGTCATAATACATTCTTCCGTCAATTTCAACGGGCTTGCATACAAACGGAATTGCGCTCGAAGCCTTGAAAACATCGTAGCTGTCTTTTCTGAATTCGCTTCTGTCAAAATATCTCGGCTCGCAGGTTTCGGCATCCGTCGCAACAACCTTGAACTTCATGGGATTTTTTTCAAACGCTTCGTAATCGAGCGGGATTTCGCCATCCGATCTTGAAAGCGTACCGTAAACATAGTCAAGATCTATGTACGAACGGTTGCGGATAAAATTGCCTGCGCTCATGTATTCCTTACGGAAGGCGAAAACATGGTAAAATCCGAAGGTTCTTCCTCTCTGGGAGGCAAGAAAGGTCATCATATTTCCGCTGCCCGCGGAAACGCCGATACCGTAGTCAAAGGTTATGCCGTTATCAAGGCAGAAATCAAAAACTCCCGCGCCGTAAATATCACGCAGTCCGCCGCCTACGTCGATTATTCCGACCATATATCCCCCTCCTTATTTTATGTAAAGCAGGCTCAGACCGATAAGCATCTGAGCTACAATATAAGTCAGATTGTTAAAGCATTTAAGCGGATATTTTCTGATGTTTCCGAGAAGAATCATTCCCAGCGAAACATCCGAAATAAAATAGAGCAACGCTCCGCAAACAAGCATTCCCGAACCGATTTCTCCGTCAGCCGTACCTGTAACAAAGAGCCTGTAGCCCAGGGAAGTTGCTTTTACGAGCATATACGAAAGCACAAAGCCGTAGATTACAAGAAGCCCTCCCGGTCCCCTTAAAGAAAATCCGTTGAGCTTGAAAATAATAATTAAAGCGCCGATAATAACAAGAACCGAAATTACTTCAATTATATAAACAAGCCGTGTTCCCGAACCGGGGAAAAGAAGATTTCTCGCCTTCGTGAAAGCATAACAGTAAATAAGATGATTAAATAAGAAAAAGAATACTCCTATGACAAAAAGTGCTTTGTGGCCGTTTATGCCGAGGAAGAAATCTCCGACAAAGCCGCACACAAGCCCGAGAAAAACAATCCGGGCGAACAGACCGAAATTATTTGCAACAGACATGCTCAGATAGGCCCCGAGAACAAAAAGAGTTGAGCAAATCATCTTGAACGTAAGTGATTTCCAATTCTTTTCGGGCCACATGTATTTAAGGAACAGCGGTGAAAAGACCGCCTGAAGGATTACAGTCAGATACAAAAGAACCGTTTGCACATTCATTCTTTTTCGCTCCCCCCGAAGAAAAATCAATCCTTCCTTTTGCTGCTGTGTTTATAGACTGTCCACTGCGCGAAAACGAACAGAGCAACCGCAAAAACAATTGCTATAATTCTGCCTAAGGAAACGGTTACGCCTTCATTTTCGCCCTTTGCGTCAAGCGCCTCATACGCCGAGTTAAGCTTATAGTACTGCTCGTTAAGAGCTTTTTTTGAAGTCTGGGATTCAAGAAGCTGTTTGCTTGTATCAATTTCTTTCTTTAATCTTTTATACGACGGCTCGGAATAATCCTTTTTGTTAAGAGCCTCCGTCTTTTCCACAAGGTCGGACAGAGCCGCTTTTTCCTGTTCGGTAAGCTCAATAAAGCTGCTCAGCCTGTCAGGATAATCGGTTGCGATAACGCTGTATCCCCTTGAAGCAAGGTCGTTCCAGCCGGTTTCGTCATCCTCGCGTTCTCCGCATTTTTCGGGAGACGTAACATCAATTGCCGCGCGGATTTTACCGTCGTATAAATCCAGCACGCTGCCGTGGAAAATCACGCCGTTGGCATTTTTAACCGACAGAAGCGTGGCTTTTGCTCCGTATTTAATCATATCCTTCGTGTAGGAACGGGCGGAGAAAACGATATTGCCGTCGTATTCGCCCATTACGGCAAGATTTTCCTCCCTGTGAGCTTCAAGAAATTTTTTAACCGTACCCGATGATGAATCAAGCTTAAAAATAACCCTGTTAAGCGACCCGAGTTTCTCAACCTCGTTATATACTTCGTCAAGAAGCTCCTCGTCAAAATCAAGAAGGAAAACCGCCTTTTTGCCAAAGGCTTGCAAAATCCCCTCAAGAGTCTGGGGATGACATTCGGTGGGTTCCTTTGCGTTTCCTCCCCTGCCCTGACGAAGGCACATTCCGATTACCTCCCAGGACTCGGTTTCGCTGACTTTTGAATCGATTGTATTTCCCTCGGGGTCAACGCACATTCTTGAAAAATCCTCGTCTTTAATGAGAACAAGATACCCGTCCGAGGTTCGGCTTATATTGATTTCAATAATATCCGCACCTTTTTTTATTGCGGATTTAATTCCCTCATACGAGTTTTCGGGAAATGAAGCGGTATCGCCCTGCTTTGAAACGCAAAGCATTCTTCCGTCCGGATTCATAAAAATATCCATTATTTTGTCGGCTCGCGAGCCGTCTTTTTGCTGCGGAGTTTTATTATCCTTTTTTGTGCCGTTGCCGCCTTTTGAAGCTATTACGGCAATAAGCGAAACAACAATTATTAATGCAATCGCCGAAGCAACAATTAAAAGCAGCTTCCTGTTTTTGAGTATTTTTTCCATATATCCTCCGTGGGAAAGTGTTTTAAACTGTTCAACGTAAAAAGTATTTTACGCTCAAAAATCAAAAACACCCCGGCACAGGGCAAAACGCCCTGTGCCGATTTTTTTATTATTTATATATTTCCTCTTCAAGAGCCGCAAATTCCTTTTTTGCGTTCTGAAGCCACTCTTTGCGCCATTCCTCAACGCCCGTTACAAACTGCGCCTCAAGGAAAGCGTCAACCATTGCGATACCCAGCGTCGGGGCAATCATCCAACCGCCCATACAAAGAATGTTGGAGTCATTTATAACTCTGCACATTTTTGCGCTGTAAACAGTTTCAACACAGGCAGCGCGGACGCCCTTGTAACTGTTTGCAACCTGCGACATACCCATACCCGTGCCGCAGATAAGAATACCGAGGTCGGCGTCTTTATTCTGAATATCCTTTGAAACCTCGGGCGCAACCTTATAAAACGGAACTGCCTCTTCCTCATTCTGAGGACCGTAAACTGTAAGCTCAATGCCTTTTTCTTTAAGATGGGCTTCAAGCTCTTTTCTTAACGGATAACCTGATTTATCCGAACCGATTGAAATTTTCATTATGCTTCCTCCTTAGCTCTGACTGTTTCAAGATCTTTATGAACGCTTTCAAGTTTTGATTTGCTCAGATTATAGCCGCAGAAAAGAATTACTGCCATAAGCGCAAGCATAATCGCGGGAACAACCGTAGAGATGTCGTAAAGTTTTGCAAGAACATCATCGCCGAGCGGAATTCCCTTCTTGGAAGCTTCTCCGTCGTATTTGATAAATGCAAGAAGCGCGTTAAGACCTACGCCCGCAAGAGTCTGACCGAGCTTTCTCGTAAACGAGAAAACTGCGTAAGCCATACCCTCTTCGCGCTTGCCCGTCCTGACTTCGTGATAGTCAATAACATCCATAACAAGAGCCCAGACTTCAAGAACAAGGAATGTCTGACCGAGTCCCGAAAGGAATGTAAACGCAAGGAATACAAACGGGTTATGAGCAAGAGGAGTCCAGCGAAGCGCAAACAGTCCCATATTTGCAACCGCCGCAAACGCCATACCGACTGCGCAAAGCTCTTTCTTGCCGAACTTTCTTATTAGCTTGTTCATTACGGGAATGAATATCGCCATGGGTCCGTATGTGCAAATGGTTACAAATGCGTAAAGACCGGGTTTTCCGTAATAGTCGGTAAACAGATAAGTATATGTCGACTGATAATAGAACTGGAAAGCGATAAGAAGCATCGAAGCGAGCGAAAGAGTAACGAAAGCTCTGTTCTTGAACAGTTCTTTAACTGTTGAAACCGCATTGTAATGCTCGTCTTTTTTCTTCTTCTGCGGAGCGATACGCTCTTTTGTCATCTTGTAATGCAGGAAGTAAACGCCTACGGAAATGACCGAAAGGATAAGAACGCAGTAAAAAAGCTTTTTATCGTCAAGAGCCTTTATGTCCTGACCGTTTGCATATTTGCCCGTAACTGTGAAAACAATCATCGGAAGGATGATTGTTCCCGGAAGTCCGCCGACGCCTGCGCCTATTGAACGCCACATTGAAAGCGAGGAACGTTCAAGCTCGTCGTCCGTGACAACCGAAGCAAGTGAGCCGTAGGGAATGTTTACAGCCGTATACATCATTCCGTAGAGAATATATGTAATGTACGCGTAAATAAGATACTGCGTACCCGTAAGACCCGGAATTTTAAAGAACATCAGCGCCGCAGAAATTGCAAGCGGAACTGAAAAACCGATAATCCACGGTCTGAACTGACCGCTCTTTCTCGGTTTTCTCGACTGAACAAAAGCGCCCCAGAGCGGGTCGTTGATAGCGTCCCAGATTCTCGCTATGAGAATAAGCAGGATAATGCTTTCCGGCTTGATTCCGAGCGAGTCGGTATAGAACTTGTTCTGAAATGCGCCGATAAGCGAGAAGGTCAAAAGACCGCCTGCGTCACCGAGAGCATAGCCGACCTTGTCTTTAAACTTTATACCGTGAGTCAAAGACTTTTCTGCCATAAAAACACCTCATTTTTGGATAATATATTTTACTTTGCAAGCGCCAGTCCGAGCATTGTGCAGCCTGCCGCAAGCAATATACAGTAAACAATAACCGAAAAAACCTTCTGGCTGACTTTTTTATGAAGATACATCCCGATTGCAACGCCGACAGCCAGAAACGGCAATGCCAGAAGATAGACGGGCATTACGCTTTTGACAACAAAATCGCCCGTAATAATATATTTTAACAAAAGCACGGAATTGAGCGTCGCCCATACCGAACACATTGTCGCCCTGAAAGAGCCCTTTTCCTTAACCTTTTCGCCTGCGTAAATTACAAGAAACGGACCGCCCGAAGCAAACGCACCGTGAACAATACCGCCGACAAAGAGAAGGATTTTTAAAACGATACTGTTAACCGGTTTTCTGTCCTTTTTCTTGCTGAAAAGCACAAAGAATCCGCGCGCCGCGGCGAAAATAATAAAAATGCCGAGTCCGATTTTCAGATACTTTTCCGGCAGATACGAAAACGCAAGCATGCCTATCGGCATCCCGATAAGGGCAAATCCGACAATATTCACATACGCTTTTTTGTCAATCTGCTTACGGAATCTGATTACGACAAAAACCGCAAGGGTCAGGCTTACCATACAAAGCGAAACAACGGCGGTTTTTATGCCGACAAGAGCCGAAACAAACGGTAATTCCGCAACAGTTGCGCCGAAACCCGTTATTGACTCCAGAATATTCGCAAGCAGGACAATTATTCCGATTAGTATATATTTCATCTGAGCGACCTGTACATCTCTTCAACCGAATCTACTGTCATCTTAACGGGATTGTTAAGCATATTCGGGTGCATGCTCTTTTCGCTCAACGCTCTTATGTCTTCATCCTTTACGCCGATTTCACCGAGAGTGCAGCGCATTCCGAAAGCCTTTTTCATTTCAAGAATTCTGTCAGCCGCCTTTTGAGCATTTTCAAATCCGCAATCTTTTACAAAGCGGTCAATTCTGCCGTCGGTTTCCTCTTTCGCATTAAGACGAAGAAAATAATCAAGCGTAAAAGCGCACGCCTCACCGTGAGGAACATGATAAATATTCGTCAGCGGGAACGAGCATGCGTGAGAACCGGTAGTTTTCGGATATGAAAAACCGATGCCTGCAAGAAGCGAAGCCTCACACATTTTCTCTCTTGCATTTATATCCGACGGATTCTCGTAAACTGGCGGCAAATACTCAAAAACAGTTCTCGCCGCCGAAAGCGCAACCGCGTCACAGATCGGCTGATGGTAAATACTCCAGTAACCCTCCAGCGCGTGCGAAAGCACATCAAGTCCCGTCGCAGCCGTCACTCTTTGCGGAACGGACAAGGTAAGTTCGGGGTCAATAATTGCCGCCTCGGCGTAAAGCAGAGGATTCCCGAGAGGCGCTTTAAGTCCCTTTTCCTCGTTAGTGAGAACCGAAACGAAAGTAACCTCGCTTCCCGTTCCCGCAGTAGTCGGAACTGCAATAAGCGGAATTCTGTCGGAAGGATTAAGCTTCTTTATTCCGGCGTGATAATCATCAATAAGGTCATCTGACCCTTTTATTGCGCAGGCAGCCTTTGCGCAGTCCATCGAACTGCCGCCGCCGAGCGCCACTGCAAACTCAGCCTGCTCCTGACGCATAAGCTTTACGCAGTCGTTGACGTTCTTCGTAGTCGGATTCGGAGTTATATCCGAAAAAACAGCCGTAAGTCTGCCGCCGCTTTTGTTGACTATTTCGTCTGCAAGCCCGTTCTGAGCGAATATTCCGTCGCAGACAAGCACGCCTTTTTTATAGCCTTTGCTGTCAATGATTTCGGGCAGCTCTTTTATTCTTCCCGCGCCGAAATACAGTCTGACAGGTAAAAGAAATTCCCAGTTCATTTTTTAATCCTCCAATGGGTTAAGCTCATAATTTACGCCCGTAAGTCCGCAGAACGCACCGTTTGATACGGGTCTGCTTTCCTTGTGACCTATAAGCCATTTATTGGTCATCCAGAGAGTCTTGTCGTTTTCAAAAATTACTTCTCTTTTTTCTTCAAGCGGATAATTTGTTCCCCTCGGCAGGATAACCGCGCAGAGAAATCCGCCGGAATGAACCTTGCAGGGAGAAAAATGAAGAGTAGTCGGATACATTGAATACGCAGTTCCTTCAGGCACAAAGAAGCATTCAAGCTCGTCGGTTGAAACGGTATTGTTTTTCAACTGCTGAACCTGACCGAGAAACAAAACCAAATCCGTTACGGCAAGGTTTATTTCCTCGCCCTTGTGATATTCAAGGGCATTTATTTTTGTATTCTGGCCGTTACAGTATCCGATTTCCACCGGCATCGAGCCGTAGTAATTCTTTTCAAGCTTTTCAAAAATATCAAGCTTTTCAAGTTCCCCGTCCGAGGCAACATATATATTGCCCTCGTCGGGAAGCGGAGTGCTTTTCATCTTTTCAAAAAGCTCTCCGAACGGCTCCGGATTTAACACCTCGCCGTATTTTTTGAATTCGGGCGAAAAAATATCGTATATTTTCAGGTGAGGATTTTTGTTCTGTAATGCAACAAGCATTATTCAATCACCTCAAAGCCCATAAGACGGGCAAACAGCTTCATTTCTTTTGTGTAGTCGCCGTAAATCATCGAGATATGATGAGCTACGCCCGTTTCGGTAACCGTATCAATAAGCTGAGAAATCGGCTGGTCAAAAATAACCTTCGCATAAGTACCCGAAAGCTCACGCTCCATGGGAACTGCCTCGCCCTTGCCGATAAAGAGTCTTGTCTTGCCGCGCGCAGTGTCGATTCTCATAACCGTAACAGTGCCGGTCTTCATTACGAAACCTGCCGTAACTCCTCTTCCGCCTGCAAAATAAGTGTCGAGCGAACGGAGAGATTTGCCGTCCCAGAGCGGATACGCCGCAACGCCGCAGTGCCAGAGAAGAGCGTAGTTTTCTTCAAAATTAACCTGTGACAAATCGGCTAAGAATGCCGGATCCTTTGCAATAGCGTTGCATGCAAGAAGCGAAAGAGTACCTTCGACATCACCCTCACAGCCGAGCGTATAGCCCTTGCCCTGAAGCAGGCTCATAGCAGCGCAGGGAGCAACGCCGAATGTATTTGCAAACTCAGGCCAGCAGCGGATTGCAAGTGCATCAAGCTTGTTTTTATTAATGAAGTTCTCCATTGAACGCGAAAGAACGGCAACCTTATCGAGCTGAGCGTCATTAATATCCGAGCAATCGTAAATATCCCTGACCTGGTCAACGGTAAATCCGCTTTCAGCCATTTTATACTCATTCATAAGTTCGCTCAGTTCGTAGTGGTCAACAAGAACTCCCGTGCGGTTGAAAAGATACGTGTCCTCAACGCTAAGGTTAAAGAATCCGTCTGCTCTGTAACCTGCAAGACCTACGTGAGCGTGAGAAATCGCAGCTTTCATCTTTATAACATTAAGCCATACCTCGTCAATATCGTCGCCGACATGGCAGGAATAATCGTCAATGCCCGACTTATAGAGAACGGAAGCGTTAAGATTAAGTCCGCATACGGAATTAAGTCTGATTTTTCCGCCGTTATAGGGAAGCTCGTTAAATGCCCACAGAAGCACCGGACATTTAAGGGACTTTTTGATTGTCGGAGCAAGGTGGCCGAGATGGAAAGTTCCGCTGATGATTGCAACGCCGTCAAGCTCTTCTCCTGCAAGCAAAGCCGCAGCCTTCTGCGCCTGGTCAACCTCGATTACAAGTCCGTCGACGAAAACCCAGTCAACATCCTCTCTCGCCTTTAATCTTTTCTGAGTTTCGGCGTAGATTTCCGCTGCCGCTTCAAAATCATAAGTCTTTCTTGCAAGGCAGACAACGCCGATTTTAACCTTTTTCATTTATGTGTTTTCCTCCTTGGATATTATTAACTGTTTATTTTTCAGATGCAAAAAGAGCCTTGAACTGCTCAATATACGGGCTGTTCTTACGGCAGAATACGGGAGGCTGACCCAAAGGAGCGTCGATTTCGTAAGTGCCTCCGACAAGCTCGTAGCCGTTCCAGAGATTTACCCATTCATCATCGGGAAGATAAACGCTGCGTTTATACTCGCCCTCTTCAAGAACCGGAGCGACAAGCAAATCCCTGCCCAGAAGGAATTCGTAGCTTTCCGAGAAATCCTTCTCTTTTTCGTAGTAATAGAACAGAGGTCTCATTACCGGAACTCCGTATTCGCTGTTTTGCCTGTCAAGAGCCATAAGATAATTCTTCAGTCCGTAGTGAAGACGGCTCATCTTTGCGTAGTGAGAAAGAACCGTTTCGTTGGCGTCAAACTGAACGTTGCTGTCGGGCTGATTACCCTCATGACCTCTGAAAAGAGGAGTGAATACGTTAAGCTCTGACCAGCGCATAAAGGTTTCGCTGTTTCTTCTCATCTTTCCGAAAGTCGTGTATCCGCCGATGTCGCTGTGACAGAGTCCGAAGCCGCTTACCGCAAGCGAAAGCGTCGCCGGAATAACCGAAGGAAGTCCGTCGTCGTATGAAAAGTCAACGTGCTGGTCGCCGTTCCACATAAGGGTTGAATACTTGACCGTGTTCGTATGTCCTGCGCGGGTGAAGAAAAGTACTTCGCCGAGTTTGCCCGTCTCTTCAAGCGCCTCGCGGTTGACTTTAGCCCAGAGCGCCGGCCACGTGTTGTGGATATCCTTTGCATCCATTCCGTTTGAAAGCACGCAGTCCGTCGGAAGATATTCCGAAAAATCAGCCATCCAGCCGCCGAGACCGAGTTCAATCATATTGTGCTTGATTATATCCTTTATCCATTCGTAGGCTTCCGGATTTGTAAGGTCAATCATTGCCGCCGGGAAAGTAGTAATTTTAACAAGATAATCTTTTCCCTCTTTATCCTTTACGCAATAGCCCTTGGAAGCTGCGTATTTATACAGGTCCTTTTCAATTGCAAGGAACGGATTTATATATCCGAGGAAACGTATTCCCCTGTTTTTAAGATTAACAATTTCCCTGTCAAGATCGGGATAAAGTTCCCTGTCCCAGACCCAGTTCCACATAAGCTGTTTGCCGAAGGCGGTAATTCTTTCGCCTTCCCAGTCCTGGCACCAGACTCCGCAGACTTTGACCCCTGCCTTTTCGGCAGTTTCAATCTTTTTAAGCATTGTTTCGGTGCCGCCCTGAACGCCGAGTATTGTTCCGTCATACGCCCATTCGGGAAGGGTAGGCTGACGTCCGAGAAGCATCGAAAGCTTTCCGCTCAATGATTCGAAGCTGTCCGCAAAGCCGAAATAAACGGGGGCTATATCACGGACAACAAGCTCGTGAAATTCGGTCTCGTTAAACTTGAAATCCATATATGCGTTGCTGTCAACATGGACGAAATACTTTCTTGACGACATAAACGTCGGCTGAGCATAGTAGCTTTCGTATTTACCGAAATTTCCGATGCGGTGGGGATGCTTACGGATTATATTACGAACCATCTTTTTGGCAATTCTTACGGCATTCTGATGCTCGGCAACCCAGATTCTGACTTTTTCGCCCCTGAGGTCAAATTTAGTGAAAATCTCGCCGCAACCGTAAACGTGCTCGGTTTCCGTAGCGGGAATGCGAATCCACATACGGTTGAATTCTCCCTCGGTGTCGATATGCGGGGTGAGTTTAAGCAAATCGGACTGAACGAGGGCGGAAACGGTTGCCTTTACGTCACATTTTTTTGAGGCGAGAGTCAGTGTAACAAGTCCGTCGACAACCTCATTTTTTTCAAGATACAGTGCGGTTTTTGATTTTACGCTCTCTTTGAATTTAAAAGAACCTCTTGACATGGAAAAGCCGTCCTCACCGTAACCGACCCACATAATCGGCTCCTTCTTAGGAAAAGAGAGAACAGTTTTTTCGTCAAAAAGAATGTTAAGATTTTTCTTGTCGGAATTCAACGTAAGCATAGTAATCCCCCCGATAATTATTCACATTAAATTCTAACAAAATATGCGTAAAATGTCAATTAAAACAGGAGGTTTGAAATGGATATATAATAAACAAAAATAGGCTTGATTTTTTTACTTTTCAAAAAGCAAAATATTGTTGACAAACCGAAGTGCATTGTGGTATTATAATCTTCGCTCACGGAGAGATACCGAAGTGGTCATAACGGAACGGTCTTGAAAACCGTCGTGTCTTTACGGGCACCGTGGGTTCGAATCCCACTCTCTCCGCCAAATGATATTAATTGGGAAATTCCCGTTAAATTATACAGAATTACTTGCAAAAGCGATTCGAACCGAAGGATTTCGGCGTTAATAAAACGGTTCAGTGAACCGTTTTTAGACGAAATCAGCGAGAGCGGTTACTGTGACGAAGTCATAGTCGCCGAGCTGCCATCATGCGAGCGCAGCGAGCAGGATGTCGAATCCCACTCTCTCCGCCAGATGATAGTAATTGGGAAATTCCCGTTAAATTATACAGAATTGCTTGCAAAAGCGATTCGAACCGAAGGATTTCGGAAAACCGGAGGATTTCGGGAAAAATAAATATTTTTACAGACGTTATCAATGTGCGGAAGTACTCAAGTTGGTGACGAGGCGCCCCTGCTAAGGGCGTAGGTCGGCTAAACCCCGGCGCGAGAGTTCGAGTCTCTCCTTCCGCGTAAAGCACCACATACCCATTCGGGTATGCGGTGTTTTGTTTATAGTGTGCGGACTCGAACTCGAGCGACGGGACGGCGCGGGGCGAAGGAGCGCGCCGCTGCCTGTGGCAGATGAAGGCGTGCTCCTGAGGTGAAGAAATAGGGAGAATTGCGAAGCGCTCCAAGCGAGCAAGGCGACCATATTTCTGAGGGGCATTTCGAGTCTCTCCTTCCGCGTAAAGCACCACATACCCATTCGGGTATGCGGTGTTTTGTTTA